>JAEIGA010016897.1_pt1 | contig 11104 bp, 12 predicted proteins | sample 9270691 | NCBI WGS metagenome assembly JAEIGA01 (sample SAMN17057246, study PRJNA624740) | gut metagenome | biome: biome; isolation source: fecal sample | host: Bos grunniens | place: China: Xizang | collected 2019 | reverse complement strand
GAAAAGAAAGAGTTTGAAGATTTAACATTTAATGCACAGCAACATGCATATAAAAGAACGGGAGTTTTAAAAAAAGGAACAAAAGTCACATGTCAAAATATCATAGTAAATGATAATGAAATATGGTTTAAAATTCCATCAGGATATGTATGTGCAAATTACAAAGGAAAGGAATATATAAAATGAGTATAAATAAAATCATACATATATACAGAAAAGGTGAAAAACTTTGTAATATAGCAGAAAATTACAATACAACAGCACATAAAATATTAATTGATAGTGGAATAACAAATTTTGATTTTTTAGAAGATTATACACCACTTATTATTAATTTAAATACAGAATGCAATATAGACAAACAAATATATTGTAATGAAGAAAAGAGGGGTTGCTATGGCTGTTACTATTTCAAATAGTCCTGTGCATTCAGATAGTATAATTTCATATCCATACGGAGTGACAGATAGTGGCTATTCATGTGGTTGGCATACAGGGGTTGACATAATTCCTTACGGTACAACAGAAAATAATCCATGGTTATATCCTGTTTTTGATGGTGAAATTATAACAGTAAATACAAATTCAAATAATGCATTAGGTATTTATATATTAATAAAAGATACACAAAATAGATATTGGAGATATTGTCATTTAATGACAGGGACAGTTCAAGTATCAGTAGGACAACAAGTCACAACAGGCACAGCACTTGCAAGAATGGATAGCACAGGAAATGTCACAGGTCGTCACCTACATTTAGAATGTTCTACTACACAGGCATGGCAATGTTCGACATTTTTAAATCCATGCACAATTTTAGGAATTCCAAATGTAGACAATACTGTAATACATTATGATGGTACTGTACCACCAACGCCACCAACACCAACAGGTGAAACAAAAAAATCAAAATTTCCATGGGCATTATATTCAAGAAAATTACGCAAAAGATATTGACAAAAAATTAAAATAAATATATAATTTAGATGATGCAATAATTCCATGCATTGCCTCAAGAAAATTTTTTATATAAGAACTAAAAAAGACTAATTTTATTAATTAGTCTTTTTTTTATTGACAAAAAATAAAAAATATGATAATAATTATGTAAAGTTTACATAAGAAAGAGAGGTAATATATATGAGTGATATTATCCAACTTTTAACCAATAATGGCATTGGTATTGTATGTGTAGCATATTTGATTTACTTTCAAAGTACAACAATGAAGTCAATGGAAAGTATTTTGAATGCTATTGAACAAAGACTTTGCGTTATTGAAGATAAATTGGAAAGAAAGGGGGCAGAATAATGAAATTAAGTAAAGAGGAATTATCTGCAAAAATCAATGAACTAGATATTGATGAAGAAATCAAAATAGGATTGATGGAAGATATTGCAGACAGCATTGAAAATTCTGAAACATCTGACAATGGTGAACTAGAGGAATTAAAAATAAAATATGAAAGTTTGCGTGAAAAATACAAAGAAAGATTTTTGAAATCAGATGTTGAAGTAGAAGAAAAAGAGGAAGAAAAAGAAGATGATGAAGAATTGAAAGAAGAAGAAGTCATCGATGTAAAAGAAATTTAATTTTAGGAGGTATAGAAAATGGCAAAGAAATCAGTTTCACAAGGTAATTTGAATGTAACAAATAGTGCTGAATTATTAAGCTATGTTATAAATCAAACACCAGTTTTAAAAGAAAATATTGATTTGCCTGTACAAGGTGAAAGCATCAATGGTATAGGTAAAATCATAATGAAAAATGTTGTATATAAAAATGCATTTTTAAATACAATTAATTTAATAGGTATGACAGTAATAACTAGAAATCATTGGGAAAATCCATGGAAAACTTTTACAGACAAAGGACAATTATCATGGGGACAGCAAATAAGAGAAGTAATAACAGATATTGCAAATGTATATGACTATAATGAATATGTAAACAGACCACACGATTTTATAAATACAGAAGTTCCAAATGTATTATCTTATTTACATGAGATAAATTATCAAAAATTTTATAAAACAACAACTTCTGATGAACAAATGGCAATGGCATTCCAAACAGAAGATTTATTCTCACTTGTTGATGACATTGTAAATAGTTTATATGAAGGATATGAATATGACTTATATTTAGTATCAAAATATATGTTAGCAAGAAGAATTTTAGATGGTACAATTACAGCAGTACAAATTGAAAATTTTGCAAATTTAACTGACAGAGATGTAGTTGCTTTTATAAAAGGATATTCAAATGATATGACATTTAGAAGTCCAAAATTCAATCCAGCAGGATTAAGAAAAGCAACAGCATTTGAAGACCAGTTCGCAATTGTGTCTACAAAATTTGATGCAAAATTTACAACAAATGTTTTAGCTACTTCATATTTTAGAAGTGATGCAGAGATGAAAGCAAATATGGAATTAGTTGATGGATTTGGAAATTTTGATGAACCAAGACTTGCTGAAATATTTGCAAAAAGAGATGATAACGGAGATGTAATTGAAAATGAATATGTTGATGGATATGTTCCATTAACAAGTGCAGAAAAAACAGCACTATCTGAAATACCAGTTGCAATTGTAGGTCGTGACTTTTTCCAAAATTACAATTATGGATTTGACAATTCATCACCTACAAGAAAAACAGAGTTCTTCAATCCTCAAACATTAAGGACAAATCATTGGTTACATACATGGGACGCAATATCAAGTTCACCATTTGAAAATGCAGTTGTATTTACAACAACAGCACAAGCAGTTTCAAGTGTTACAGTATCACCAAGTACAGCAACAGTAAGCAAAGGACAAAATCTTGAACTTACAGCAACAGTTGTAACAACAGGATTTGCAAACAAAGCAGTTTACTGGAGTGTTGATGCAGATGCCTATGCTGATGGTGTAAGAATATCAGATGCTGGAAAATTAATCATACCAGCAGATGCAACAGTAGAAAGTGTCACAGTAACAGCAACATCAATTTATGATAATACAAAAACAGGAACAGCAACAATCACAGTTGCATAACCTATTTTAAAAAGGTGCAACAATTTATATGTTGCACCTTATTTTTAAAGAAAGGAGAAAAAATATGCAACGCAAATTAGTAAATTCACAACTTTCAAATTTTAAAACTTATGAGATGTATAAAAGGCAAATGCTAACACTTGCTGAAAATGTATTTGAATTTGAAAATCTACCAGAATATATTGACACAGCATTTTTAAATAAAAAGTTATTGCGTAGTGGTAGCATTGCATTTTTTGAAGATGAAGTCATGGGCGTTATTGCACTTCCATATACAGTTGTTGGAACACTTGACATATATGGTAGACCTAAAAGAATTATAGCATCTGCACCAAATGGAAGTTATAGAAGAACATTAAAACAAGGTGAATTTGTTATCATGTATGACAATAATGGGCGTTATCCTATATATTTAGATATTTTACAATATGCTGAACGAATGTCTATGTTTCAAAGAGTTATGGACATCAATATTGCACAACAGAAAACGCCTAGATTTTGGAAAACAAAATCAGAAAAAGAAAAATCAGTAAAAGACATGATAAACAATGTTGATGGATTTGAAAATTTGGTAATAACTTATGAAGATATTGATTTAGATGATACAACTTTAGTAATGCAACCAGCACCATATATATCAGACAAAGTTGATTTGAACAAAGACAAAATTTATAATGAATTTTTACGTCTTATTGGAATTGCAAATTTAAGTTTTCAAAAGAAAGAAAGAAATATAAAAGATGAAGTACAAGCAATGCAAGGTGGTACAATAGCAAGTCGTTTTTCAAGATATGAACCAAGAAAAAAAGCAATAGACATGATAAACAAAAAATTTAATTTAGATATAAAAGTAAAATATTATGATGGTATACCATCATCACTCAAAGATTTTGAAGATGAAGAAAATGAAATGGAGGTGACAGAAAATGATGATGCCGTATGATAATTATGGAAATTTATTTTTTGTTCCTTTTATTCCAGTTATGAATGAAAAACCACCAACTTTATATAGTTTACTTCAATCAATAGTAAATTATGGAAAAGATGAACAAACAAAAATAAAAGATTTAGCAAAAGTAGGAAGAACAACCATTTTTGATTTTGATTATCCTTTATCTGATAAAATTACAAAAGAAGATTTTGAATGTATGATATTAAATCATTTTTTGATGCGTAGAATTGGATTTGAAACATTGACAGCTTTTAAAATACAATTAAATGTAAAAATGAATTCTATTATGCCTATGTATAACAAATTAATTGATTTATTATATGAAGAAAATGCATTCGGTGAAATAACAAAAAGAAGTGGAAAAGATAATAGAATTGTACAAAATGACACAGAAAATGAAATGGAAAATACTTCAAATACAGAGCATGAAAATATATCAGACAGAAAAGGAAGTGACACACCACAAAATAAACTTGAAAATATAAGAAATGGAAATTATGTTACAGAATATCATTATGACACAGACAATTCAAAAAATAAAGATACATCAAACAGTAAAGGAAAATCAAATAGTAAAACAAATGATGACAATGTATATGAAGAAACAACAAGTCGAATTGATATGTTTGAAATATATACAAAATTAAATTCAGAAATAAAAAATGTATATGATATGATATTTAAAGACCTTGAATGTCTTTTTTATCAATTAGTATAGAGAGGAGAAAAGAATGAATAAATTTGAATATAAAAGATTATATCCTTTTAAATGGTTTGTATTACAAAATTTTCCTTTTATAGAGGCTGATTTTGATGCAATTACAAATTATCAATTATATTGTAAGTTAGTTGAATATTTAAATAAGGTACTTGAAAATGTAAATACAATAGGAACTGAACTTGAAGTATTAGTAAATGCTTTTAACGATTTACAAGATTATGTAAACAACTATTTTGAAAATTTAGATATACAAGAAGAAATAAACAATAAACTTGATGATATGGCTGAACATGGTGAATTAACTGAATTAATAACAGCATATTTAAATTTAAAATGTATACTTGCATTTAATACAATATCAGATATGGCAAATGCTACAAATTTAATAGATGGAAGTTATGTAAAAACTTATGGTAGAAATACATTAAATGATGGTGGTGGTGCATTTTATTATGTAAGACCAATTGAAAATACTGATGTTGTTGATGGAGTAAATATAGTTGCATTAAGTGATGCATCATTAGTTGCTGTAAAAGTTACAGAAATAGAAAAAAGAAAAGTTTTATCACAAATTATAGATACATCAATAATAGGACAAATATATACAAATGATATTAGTAAGGGTTCAAATGGTTTAGCAATAGCAGAAAATTATGTATACGGCTGTGGTTCAGATGGAACTGATGCAAATTCAGGATTTATTGTCAAAATAAATTTGACATCTGGTGAAAGAACTATGTTGCAAAACAATTTGAATATAGGACATGCAAACGGTATGTGTTATTGTGAAAAAGATGAATTTTTATATATAGCATGTTCAGGTGGTTCAAATGGTTTACCTCAAATATCAGTATATAATACATCACTTCAATTTATTAGAAATATTGATTTTACTAATATTGGAAGTGGTAGTGCATGGGGCATTGCATATAATCCAACAAAAGATGTTTTCTATGTATTATCAGGTGGTCAAATTTTAGAAATGAATTATGCACTAGACACAGTTATAAATGTAAAAAATATTGAACCAATTGATGTTGAAACAGTAGGACAAAGTTTATATTGTGATGAAAACTATATATATTATGTATACAACATAGATTTAAATGTCAATTCAAGGTCATCAAGGGCAAATAGAGTTGATGTTTATGACATTAACACACTTGAATATGTTACAACACAAAAAATGTCAATTTTAGGTGAAGTTGAAAGTGGTTATGTATACAATGGATATACTTATTTTATGAGATTATCACAAAATATTGGAGTTATTTATAAATCATCTAATTATGAAAATAATAAAATACTTGATTATATACAAAACAATATATTTTTGAATAAAGAGTTACCTGTAACTGGTGAAAACAATAGTATATATATAAATTCAAATTATACTAATTTTTATTCAGATGGTACTGAAAATAAACCATTTAATAATTTATGGCTAACAGAAGCACTTATTTATGATTTACCAGCTAATAATTTAGATTTACATTTAACTGGTGATTTTTCTGCTTATGATTTAGTAGTTAGAAATTATAATAGAAATATAAGAATATATGGAACTAGTGGAACATTAACAAAAGTTGGTGGTATAAATATTGCATCTGCTGAAAGTGTAAGGATTGAAAATATAGAAATTGTAAAAAGAAGTGGTGCATATAATAATTTACTAACAGTTCACAATGTAAAATTTTTAGATTTAATTAATATTAAATTAAATGGAACTGGAACAGAAAATAAAGGAATATATGCAAGTAATACATTTGTAAAAATAAATGGAATAGAAATAGCAAATTCATTTACTAATAATGGAAATGCTTTTCATCTTGAAAATGGGGCAGAGTTATTTATTAGTGGTTCATATACTTCTTCTGTTTCAAATGCTGGTATAACAGCAAGTACAAAAGGAGTTGTACATCTTCCATATAGATTTCCAATAAATATGGCATCATATAATGAAGATTGGGACACAAATATAATTGGTGGTGGAATAACTTTCTATTTGCGTGATATAAAATTACCGGGAAAATATAGAATAGAGGGTGGAAATACTTGTCAAGATGCCCCATCAGGATATACAACACACAATGGAAAAATAATTGTTGATTATGTTTCAGATATTTATATATATAAATATTTTGTATCAAATTCAAATAAAATGTTTTTAGGAATTAGAAGTGGAACACAGACAAATATAACATGGACAACAATCTTATAAAACACTTGTTTGAATAATAAAAGAGTAGATAAATTATCTACTCTTTATTCTATTGTATTATTTAGTGAAAAATCACCTAAATTGCTATGGTCATGCCATATTGTCACACCTTTTCTACATGCATTGTTTATTTCTTCCATATATTTTGATGGTACACTTCCGTAACCAATGCTTTCATTTACACCTATTTCAATATAATTCCAGTATTTTCTACCTGTCAAATGAGGATTATCTATCTTTTTTATTGCATAACCAAATCTTGTAAAATAATCATCAATAATTCTTAAAAATTCTGTTTTTGCTCTCATTTGTCTAAAAGTAAATCCCATTGAACTTGCTGAAAAAGATATGTCACCTTGTGCCTGTCCTCCTGTTATGTTAGGAAGTAAACTTGCTTGATAAAATTGTCCAATTGTATTTGCAATTGTATTTGAAATTGATGTCAATCCTCCAACAACATTTCCCATTGCAAATTGTGTTACACTTCCAATTACTGAACCTGTAATTTGTGATGGAATATTAACAGCATTTGCAGTAAGCCAATTGACAAACGCATCACCAGACCAGCCACATGTTGGATATTTTCCAAGTGTCAATGCCTCATCATAGTCCATTGATTTGCCTTTGTAATTTTTAGGTACAATTCGACCTGATATTCCAACACATACAGCAAGTTGATTTTCAAAAACACAATTATTTGAACTAAAATCTTCATATTTATATATGTTGTTACTTCCTTGATTATTAGATACATATAAATAATTATATGGATAAATAAAACACTTTTTGTTCTTTGGAGTATAATTTGAAAATGATGTCCTTTTTGCTATTGTTGTATTAAATGTAGTAGGATTGAAAACTTGTTCATCTCCTGACATAGGTATTGTATAATATATGCAATTTATTGATGTACTTCCTACAGTATACGGAAAAATATGTTGATTTAAAATACTTTCATTTATTCCTGCGTTAGGAATTATAAACATATTATTTATATCTGCTATTTTGCCATCATCATTTGTTCTTGCTAAAAATAAAACAACATTAAATAAATCTGCACGACTTGTTATTTTAAATAAAAATAAGTCAAATCCTGATATAACATTATTTAAAATACTAATTCCAGCATAATTATTGCCACCACTTGCTTGTCCATCTGCTGGTGTATATCCTGACATTATTCCTATAAAATAACCTACTTCATTTGAATATGATGTGTCTGTTGTTTCACTTTCTTCAATTACATCTCCTACATTCAAATTTTCTTCTACTATATTACTTCCAATTGTATCTACTAATTCGTGCTGTCTTTCAATAAAACAATTCTTTTTTGTCCAATAATCATACCATGTTGACCAGCTATCTACTGAATATCTAATTTCTGTGTTTTCTTCACCTTTATATATTACATCATCAATAAATGCAAAAAACCATTTGTTTGAATAATCTTTATTTTGAAAAGCAATATAATTTGCTTGTAAACATTGATTGTAGGTGAAATTTGTAAAAATATTTCCAGTATTACGTATAAATGAATAATCATCTTGTGTTGCAACGGCATTTGTTTGACATAATTCCAACATTTCTTCTTCTGTATAACTTAATACATTTACATATTTTTTATCTAATTTTATATTTTTAACTAATATTATTTTACTTTTTAAATCTGCCATTTTTACCTCCTAATCGTAAAATCTATGACTTGCTTGAAATCTGTACCACACAAATCTGATGCATAAAATATTTTATTCTCTTTGAAAGTCATAAATAAATTTTTTAATTTTTCATTTTTTATTGATATATTGTATATATCCCTTTGCCAGTATCTTGATATTTTTATAATATCACTAAATACAATAATTTTATCTGAAAAAATTTTGTAATATGGTTTGATAAACCAGCATGTTTCTTTTGTTTCTTTGTCCATCAAATATTCACATAAAAATCTAAAATTCTGATATTGAAAACCAAATCTAAATAAAATATCATAATATTTATATGATTTTGGTAAATGTGGTTGTGGTGATGTTTCCCATGCCCCTGTGTTTATCATTTCTGCATTTGTTCCAATTGTTCCAGATGTTTGACCTGTTGATTTACAATATTCAATTGCTATTTTTATTTTTTCATCTTCTACACCATCAATTATTATTTCTTTTATTGTACCTTGTTTTTGTGAACTTATAACATTATGTAAACCCCAATCGTTTATATAAGGACACACCCTTGATATTGTATTTCCAACTAGCCACATTCTAGTTGTTAGTCTTTTTCTGTCTACTGTCGCATAAAAATTCATCAATTTATTACTTTCATTTGCCATATAAATTGACCTTGACATAAATTCTTCAAATATTATGTCATCTACATCAAGATATGATGCACCAGCATAATTTTGTTCGGTAGAAAGTGCAACAACATAACCAATTTTGTCAAATCTTTTTGTTTTTCCTGTTTCATTGTCATAAATCGACAAATAAAGACATTTTCTATATAAAGTTATACAATTATATTTTCCGTTTGTTAGTTTTGCAACATCTACATCTTGAAAATATTGCTCAATTTTTTCTGATGTTATTTCTTCTTTCCATCTTCGCATCAGAATAAATCTGCGACCAGTTTTTAAATATTTTTCTACGCCTTTTTTATGTTTTACTTGATAAGACTTTCCGTTTGACCTTTCACCATATATTATATTAAATCTTGCACCTAATTTGTCAATATTATCTAAATTGTAATGAATTTTTTTACTGTTCGACATCTTATTCCCCCATAAATAATTTTTTCAATTCTTCAAATATTTCATTCCTAACTATTTTTATTTTTTCTTCACTTGCATTTCCTTGATATATATTTTGCCTTGTTATATTATGTTTTTTACATATTTTACTTATTTGTATTTTACTAAATTTTTTTATAAATTCTAAATCTGTCATTGTTTCACTCCTTAAAAATAGCCCTTTTACTACTTTCATCTGAAATTAAATTTGCGTATTCTTCTGATTTTCCTAATTCATATGTTGTAGGAATTAACACGCAACCATATTTGTCATTTACTACTTGTTTTTTTCCTTTGTAATCTGTCAATTCAAATGGTGACATTTCATCATTATATATCAATAAATTTTTGTTTGTATATTTAAAATCAAAAACAAAATTATCTTTGAATTCTGACAAATTTTTTAATGCCTTTGCACCACACTTTGGAACACCTGAACATGTTATGTGTATGTCATTATATTTTTTATCTATATATGCATATTTTTTTGCCCCCTGTGTTATAAATTCTTTATAATCTGCATCATGCTCAAAAATTCCTAGCATTCTTTCACGGCCTTTTATGTCCTTTGGTTTAAATTTTTCAATTGGAATTTCTAAATCTTCACTTGCCTTTTTTATTTTTTCTTCTACACTTTTATTGTAATTATTTATGACATTGATGTCAAATCCGTTCTTTTAATTTTAGACTATCAGTATCACAATAAATTACATTTTCATCTAATTTTATTACATTTTCTAATAAATTACATCTTGCATGTGCCGTAACCCATACACCCCAGCTAAAAGATAAAAAACCTTGTTTTTTCTCTTTTTCTAATGATTTTAAAATATCATCATTTGAAAGTGGTATTTCTGACCAGCCTGTTTCATTGTCAAATATAACCTCATCTTTTATATTATTTGTTACGCTCATGCCATATAAACTATTAAATTTTGCTTTTTCCAATGCATATTCTACTTCTTTTCCTGCTACATCTTTATATTCTGTCTTTTTTATGTATTTTTCTAAAATAAAATCAATGAATTCCTTTGGTAGATAATCGTATCTTGCAAAATAACATTCTAATATTTCATATTTTCCTGTATAACTTTTTAAAATAAATCTGAAATCTACATCTGTCAAACACAATTCAATTTCTTCTGCAAATATTATTCTACCATTGTCAAATTTTGCACCTTTTAATTTTACACATTTATTTTGTGATATGAAATTATTATAATATTTACATTTTATATTATTAAATCTAACTAAAATTATATATGCAAAATTTTTTGTCATTTGTTCTACTTTCTTTATATTGCATTTTTTAAATTCGCTCATAGGAAATTTGTGTGTAACCATTACATATGGATATGAACTTGTAAAATCATAACTTGATACATTTTTT
>JAEIGA010016896.1_pt1 | contig 11104 bp, 6 predicted proteins | sample 9270691 | NCBI WGS metagenome assembly JAEIGA01 (sample SAMN17057246, study PRJNA624740) | gut metagenome | biome: biome; isolation source: fecal sample | host: Bos grunniens | place: China: Xizang | collected 2019 | reverse complement strand
GGAGAGGGGTGAGTATGGTGAAAGATGAACGAAAAGTAATCACAATTCGAATATCTCCAGAGCTAAAATTTCAAATTGATAAAGCTGCGGCAGAAGACAATCGCACCATTAATTCTTGGATAACACATATAATAAAGCAGCATTTAGATGGCGTAAAAAAATAGGAGAGCAAAATGCTCTCCTATTTATACTTAGTACTAATTTTACAATTTTCTACTATGCATTAATTCATATAAATTTTCCGTATCATCCATGTGAATTATATCAAGGTTGTTCATCTCAGGACAAATACGATATTGCATATCACCGTTGCCGTTACAGTCTAAATAATCTTCATATAGTGCAAACCAGCTATCATGTTCTAAGGATGACCAAGCCTTCATTGGATTCTTTATCGGATCTGTAAACATACGATGTCCACGCATTAATTCTTCTCTTATACGATTTCTAGCTCGCTTTTTGCTCTCTGCGTCCATAGCATTGAGTCTATCCATGACAGCATCAAATTTCTTCGTAAGCTCATCAAACTTATTATTCATTTCGTCATGCACATCTGTAATTTTTTGATTTAATTGTCCCTGTATCTTAATACTTTGCTGACGATAAGCTGGCATAGCACGTACACCAGCTAAAGCCTCTGCTACATCTGCAGTCTTTTGTTGCTCCTCGTCATGCTTTCTGTTAATAAACGCAATGGCGTCTTTGCTAACTCTAACAATAAAATACATAGCAAAAAAGAATTCAACCACATGCAAAATAGTTAAATTCCCAAACATATTTAAAAATGCTTCTTCAGCTTTCAAAACAAATCTCCTCCAACAAAAAGTATTTTATTACTCTGTTATTGGAATCTGCATTATTCCTCGACTGCATTCAGTTGTGCTTCGTATTGAGCTTTATCTGCTTCATATTGTTTTTGAGCCACAGCTTTTACTTGATCTAGTAAGTCTTGAAGAATTGGCTCAATCACAAACATGGGTAACTGACAATTGTTAATTTCTTCTACGAGCGTATCTACAAATTCCTGTCTAATTAGAGTAATAGGTTTTACAATATTTTTATCCATTTTATCGTATCCTTTCTTATATCTTGTTTTTTCTAATTTCTACATATTTTGTTCCAAGTTCTGTTGCTTGTCCTTCAAACCACCAAGAATCATAAGGTGTTGTTGCACCAAATAGTTCACGATACCAATAACGAGCTACTGAGCCTATGCTGAGAAGCAACATCTTCCAACCACCAATATTTGCATTTTGCAATGTATGACCAACTTCATGACATTTTAAACTTTCAGATGAATCTTCACAACATATAAAAAACCATCCAAGTGATAGACCACCCCAGCCTTTTCCTATTTCAAAGTAGGGGCAAATGTCGTAAAATATTTTTTGTTGATATCCTAACAAGCATAATATTAGATATGCAATGTCACCAATCAAAGAAAGAGCCAAACCATTTTTGCGCTGCAATCGCAAAAGGTCATTTGGCTCCATTTGTAGTATAGAATCATAATTCTTATCTTTTATATTGTCCATACAATTATTATTCCTTAGTAAGTACAACTCTAATTGCCGTGTCTTCTATTACTATTGAAAGCAATTTAGTATATCCAATTAATAAAATATTTCCATACAAAAGTTCATTTGTTTCTTCTTTATCGCCAAACGTAGTTGCAACTTCTGATAATGTAGAATTTACAACTCGAATGTATAACCTGCAAGGAGTATCAATTGCTGATAAAAGGTCACATTCATATATTTTCCCGCTTGAAGTTTTAATTGTATCCATTTGTGTTTATCCTCCCAATTATCAATAACCTAAATATTTTATAGTTATAGTTTTTCCATCTGCATCCGTAAATGATACGGATTTTCTACTAATTTGATATCCGCCAACATAAAGCCCGCCACTAGGGGCTGTCAACATTTTGGTTGCTACTACAGAAGCTCCAGATACCTGAATATCTGCTGTAAAGTAATCTGCATTAATCCAATATGCACTGTCCCTGTCGTTAAAAACATCATCAGAAAAATTTGCATATCCCAAACTGGTATTAATTCCACCACTAGTATAAGCAGTTGTAATTGTATTTCCGACGAGTCTATTGCCATATACTGTTCCTTGAGTAATATACGATCCACTCAGAGATCCTGTATTAATACTAGATGCGCTTAAATTAGATACTGTTATGCTATTACAGTTAAGTGTGCCGCCAGATATCCTGGAAGCAGATAGAGTACCAGTAATATTTGCGTCCTTAATGGTTAATTTGCCATCGGTAATTGCGCATCCACCAATTGTGCCTTCTTTAGCTGTTATTTTACCCTCAATTGTTGCGTTTGTTGCAGTCAACCTTCCATCTGCGGTAACACGGAAAGGTGCAGATGAATAGTAGGTACTTGAAGTTCCTCCTGCTGCGAATACAATAGTATCTGGAGATGATGGTTTTTGCATTATGCAATACTTGGTTGTAGAATCACCAGAGTAAATTTTAGTATCATTAATAGTCCAACCGCCAATTGTTCCGCCTGTAGCAGTAATATTAGTCGTTGTAATCTTGCCAGTAACGTCCGCATTATTCATAAACACATATCCGTCTTTTCTGACATAAAATGGATTTTCTGCGTCTGTCCATTCAGTAGAAGAGGATGTCCTTGTTTTTATGCCTATTGCGATAGTGTTTTTGTCTCCTGAGCTTCTCATAAATGTAGCATATTCTGGACTTGATGTAGATGGTGTAGACCGTGCGCAGTATGTAGAATACAAACTATTACTATAACTACCTAAAGAGCCAACTTCCCATCCGCCTATTTTTCCATCTGTACAATACAATCTGCCACTGTTATTGATATAGAAAGTGTTTTCAGAACTCTTCCAACTATTGATTGACTTCTTAACAAAGAATGCCAAGTCAGTATCTCCATCTGTTGCTTTCATGCCCACTTCATATGCTGGGCTGCTAGAGTTACTTGTTTCAGAAGTTCTTTTATAAAGTGCATTGCTGTATGTACCACCTGCGCCGATCTTATACCCAGCTATTGAACCTGCTGTAGCGTAAATTGTACCATTTGCGACAATATTGCCTTCGGAGTCAACACTAAAATTATATGACCCATCGCCTTTTTCTCCGATACTAATTTTACCACCAATAAGGGTAGAGCCTTCAATATAGGAGGCAATACAAGCATCTGCAAGTAAACCCCATCTCGAAGAGGACTCTCCTTTAATTTTATATTCACCAAACACACTCTTAGCCGATGCCCAATTGTTGTCGGTGTATGCCATCATGTTATTTGTGATCCAGCCTTGTTTTGGATCTATTTCACCTGTATCTGGATTAACTTTTCTTAAATGTATACCATATTTATCAATTTCGGTACCTTGTGTGCCATCCATTGATTTAAGAACGGTAGTAGCATCAAGAAGACCTTGCTGTATTTTGATATCCGTACTGACAGCCATATCTACTCCTGCATTCCAATTGTTTTGTGAACTAGCCACTGACTTACCAGCTTGAATAGCTTGAGATAGCAAATCTGCATGAATGTCAGATTGATTGCGCAAATCTGTCAACTCACCAAACTGTGCCTGGAAGTCAGATAGGTCATCTAATCCCATATCAACTTGCAACAATCTTGATTGTTTAATTTGATTATTCGTACCAACAACCTCAATACTAACACCACTTTTTGGAGCTGAATATTTGTTCGGTGTTAACATTCCGGTTTGCTTATTGTACACCCAATTGGTCTGTTCGACGCCGTTAATATATACAGTTTTTACCTCATAAAACGGTGGAGTAAGTACAAAATTTTTCTTTACTCCATCTCCAATAAGTTCTATTGTCTTAGTTTCTCTACGAATTCCTACCTTAATCACTTTTCCAAGTTGAAATTGATTGATAATCGGTTCGAACTCTGGAAGCGCATAGATATTTGCCATAGTCATGGAGAACTGTAACTGTGGCTGACACCTCTTGCTTAGCTCAATTCTGCCTGCTTCCATTGCATCCTGTTTAACCTTAAAAGAATCTTCTAGAGTATCATACTCAGTCTCAATGATATCATCAATATGTAGTTCGTCTTCTTTGATAAACGCACTCAGTCTAATTAGCTGCGCCTCTGTAAAGTTATTCTCCATTAAAAGACCATTACTAATTTCAATATTTGCAGCCTGCAATTTATCATATGCGGATTGTAACTTATCAATCTGTTGATCTCTTATAGTAATAGTAGTATCTATAGATTCTAAGAATAGTAGAATAGCATAATACCAAGGATAATTTTCATGATATGTTTTATTCCCATCTGGATCAATATGCTCTTGTGCCCAGTCAATATTTGTACTTTGTAGAGTCTTAAACGTTTCCTGATACAAAGACTTTAGCGGAGTTCTACCAACTTGTTCCCACATTTCTTTTAAGAAATTTATAACATAAGACTTCTTTTTTTCGGGTGCATTAGAGTTATTTAAATACTTAGACAAATAAGCTATGCCATAGCTATCACTGTCGTTCATAAACTCAAACGCATCAGTAAGTTCATTAATTTTTTCTACAGAACCAGTTTTGAAATTATCACGAATGGCCATATATAAATCATTAACTTTTTCAGAGGTTAGCTTTACACCATCAAATTGATAATATGTTGTATAAGCCTTATAATCATCTGGTAAAGTAACTTCTTTAAAGAAATAACCACCATTGGAAGAATCTTTTACGTAATAAGTACCGATTGTACTACTATCAACAGTAGTAACTTCAGAATACGCCATAGAAAGTCTGTGCTCTTCAAAATACTGACAATTAGAAATTTTAAGCATTTCTTGTGAGTTCTTAGTATAATCTGTTTGAGATGTTTGAGACTTTTTTAAGTATGATGTATAAGCGTCATATAGTTCTTGACCCATCCAATCAACAGTATAATAATAAGACAAATCGGTTATATAGGGCAAACCCATGTTGATTTCTCTAATATCTAAGTCGTCACCATAAGTAACTGTTAGTCGAGTCTTAATATCATCAGCGTTATATGAAACCTGCATTTCTTTTGCTAAGTTCTCATATGTTATAAAAACATCGGTCTCCCATTCTGTAAGACCACCATCGACAACCTCAATATTAGTGCTATTTTTTGGAGCACTTTGAAATGTTAAGACCCCAGTTTTTTTGTTATATTCCCATTGAGTTGTTTTGTAACCGTCAATGGATACTGTTTCTATTTTATAAAATGGCGGAGACACTGTGAAAGTTTTTGTTTTTCCATCTCCGATGAACTTTGCACTCATAGCCTCTGCATATATGTTAATTTCATTTTTTAACGTATCAAAAATAATATAACAATTACACTTTTCGCATACATCATTCATTAAAAAGTCATATACAGATTGTCTATCTATATCAAAAGAACGAGCTAATGTTTTTAGAGAGTCATCAATGTGACCAATCTTCCACCCATATATTCCTTCAAGAGCAAGATGCAATAGGCTAAGTCTTGGGTTAGCTTCGTTATAAAAAACAACAGGTTCTAACGTACTGCCAGTTTCTTCTGAATAAATAACTTCGACGGAATCAACTTCACCAGTATTGATGTGCAAATCCGTAATATATTTTTGAGACAGAGTATATTCTGATGAGTATGCAGTAATAGTTTTAGACTCTCTAAATCCATCAGACGACATGTCTGGGGCCTGAATTTGGAAATAACCAATATTCTCCAATAAGATTAATCTAGGATGTTCAATACGATCATAAAATAAATGAGTATTTTTATTGCCAGTTAGCGTATCAATATATGTGCGATCTATATTAAAACTCAATTCACTATACGTATTAAACTTAAGAGACACTTGAGTGTCTGTTGTATTTAAAATACCCATTTTTTGTTTGTCAGTTTCACATAAAAAAATCTTTGGTTTTACATAAGTGCCAGTGAATAAATTTTTTGGCAGCCTCATAAGCATTACCTCCTTTCTACATTAGTTTTTATTTACATATTATTTCTTCCAGGATAATTATAATCTGGTTCAACTTTGTCTAGATCTTGACCTATAAACAATTGTCCATCAACAACTTTGGCTCTCAGGTCTTCAAATATACAATCACTATCACCATAATCAATGATTAAATTTCCGTTTTCAACCTCATTAAATTCAGGGAGTTTAACTAACTTTACTTTACCTCTTACGACAAGTGTGGTTCCATTTATTTTCACGGAAGTTCCATTTGGCGGGTTGCGAGTGACATCTCCATTTAAATGCATAATAGAATCCTCGACAAACACAATCAAGCTATGATCATTGAATAGACCATCAACCAACTTCATCGGATATCTAAATCGAATAATAAGTTCTCCGTCACCAATTGCTTTAAAGTCATTCGTACCAGGAGCAAGAATGGGGAAATCAAAATTAAAATCACTATTAAATATACGAGCAGTGTTGTCGCTATAAACTACAAAATTACTATCAATAGTAACTACTTCATTAGTTTTTAAGTTTTTGAATGTTGTTTCATTCTTCATGGTTTTGTTTTGCAATGACAACATGACTTTGTCTGGATTTTCTAAATCTACATCCTGTCTATTTGCAAACACGATACTAGGGTAAAGAGGATTATAGATATCATCGGTATCATTATCAATTGCAAATGACGTACCATCTTGTGTAATATTAAACTTAACTTCTTTGATATCAGAATAAGCAAATGGACTTATGCTAGTAAAATATGCAACGATACCAATTATTCTAGCATCTAATTTTTGCAACTTTACATCGGTAAATCTTCCAATATATGCACAAGCCAAAATTCCATCTTCATCGCAAATATCCATAAATGATACATCTTTTGAGCCAGTTAACCAGCGCAATACACTTCTGACTTTAGATGGAGAAATATCAGATCCATCAGGTTCTATAAAAGTAACTACTGGACGGGCAACGTCGGTATACTTAGCACCAAAATCATTGCGTAATTTACCATCAAAGGTATCAGTATAAATTGGCTCCATTGTTAGATAAGAATCTACCTGTCCAGAATCCGCATCAAAATGAGAGACAGATAACTCAAAATCATAATTTGTTTTTTCTTTAAAGCGTATGATGGGATGATAAACGCTCATCATGTCGCCTCCTAACTACTTTATAATGTTAGGAGGGGTTATTACACCCCTCCATTTATGTTTTATCTTGTAAACTTTTTAATACTGTTATTTAGTGTTTGCATTTTCTTTTCCCAAGCCTTATCAACAAATTTGCCGATTTCATCAAGATTGTTGCCGTCTAAATGGTCCACATGGATTAGCTCCCCAACACTAGCGTCTATCTTAATTTCCATAGTATTATTAGCAACGCTTGGACTTACACCTATTGATGGTCTAGATCTATTTAAGATATCCGTTGTATCAAATTGCGCCAGATTCATCAAATTGCCAATAGTGCCTGTTGCCATAGCTTCCGCACCTTTGGATAAGAATTGTAAACTACCATTTGGCCCAATACACATGGTCAATTCTTCACCAAGGTCATCAAGATGATTGGATATATTCTTCCATGTTCCAGATGCGTATGCCTTGCCTCTGCCAGTAACACGTCCATTTTTAAGAAGTTGTTCAGACTGTTTGTGGTTGAAGATAATGTCGCCTTTTTTGACTTGTGTAAACTCTGCGCCATTTTCACCAACAGTAGTCCACCTACCATTACGCACCAGAATCTCTGGACCAAGCTCACCAACAAGTGAAGTTTCTGTTTTTGGAGCTCCCCAGTTGCCATCAGCGTAAGCAGTTCCGTCGGCATTTGCAGTACCATCTACAAACCCACCGCCTCCGCCACCATGGCTACGACCACTAGAAGATCGATGAGTAGAGCTGCCACCACCAAATAGACTATTCATTACTCCATTCCACCAAGCGACGAGACTGTCCCATAGGTTATTGGTGGATTGAACCATTTCTCGACTTGCCCACGATGCATCGTTGGCAGCTGCAGCTTCTACATCATAAAACACTCCGTTAATTATCCCTGGCAAACCACTACCGAAAAAGTTTTCAGATGTATTATTAGCATCTTGAGTGCCATCTAGAACAGGATCTTGCAATCCTTGCATAATGCTATCCAGGTAATTCTGATATTCTGATGGAATACCAAAGGTTGCCCATTCTTCCGATGCACCATATGTAATATCTTTGCCGTCAAGAATATGTTCGTTTAAATTACCAATAATACAGCCCAAGAAGTCTTTATAGTTTTGTGGCACTTCCTCTGATGCAAAAATAGCAGATAATGCTCCAGACGCCTCAAGTCCTTGCTCTTCGGCCAAAACCAATCCCTCAACGACATTGGCTAAAAACACCCTATAATCATTTGGGATACCTTCAGCAACAAATACTTTGGATAATGAATTTGCAAGCTCGACTCCCTCAGTTGAACTAAGCGCTAAGTCGTCACATACGAGTTGTAAAAATTGCTTATATTCCTCTGGGACTCTCAATTTGAATTCTTCGTTGTGCTGATCAGCATTTTGCAGAAATGCTTCATTCATTTTATAATCAAAATCCGCAGCAGTGTCATTCAAGAACTTATTATATGATTTACCTAATGAGTTAGTAAATATTTCAAGAATGGAGTACGGCTTCACCTCTTCTTCGGTAGCGGCACCACCGCCAAGGCCACCGCCTCCCCATCCTGCACCTCCACCACTATTATCACTGTCATCATATCCAACATTGTCCATGTTGCCGATGGTTATCGTGGAAATACTGTCTTGCATCTCTTTGTACGCAGCGATTGTTTCTTGCTGTTGTTTTCTAACAGCAGCGATTTGCCTATCGGCAGCCTCCTCAGCTGCACTGGCAGTTTCTTCCCATTTGTCTTTAACAGATTCAAGTTGGTTCATAAAAGAGCTAGTAGCTTCATTTAGCTCAGGATTCAAGAAAGCATCTTTGTACTCACCAATAGCATCTTTACCTGCCAGCCAAGGAGCAATAATTTCGTCAGAAATTTCTATTCCATATTCTTGAGACAGCTTCAACAACTCGTCGTAAATAACCTGTGTATTTTCTTTAACAAGATTAAAACTATCCTGAATAATCTTCTCTCTATCATCAAGCCACTCTTCTAAAGAATCTATTTCTTTTTGTTGGTTTTCTTCATAGTTCTCATATTCTTGATCAAGTGCGTCTTGTTGATCTTCAATAGATTTATCATAATATTCTTCTTCTAACTCTGCTTGTGCTTTAAGTAATTCGGCCTGTAATCTCTTTTTCTGCGCATTTGCAGAAGCAGAATTATCACTAGCTAGTGCAGCTAATTTTCTTTGAATATCTAAAATATTCTTTTCCTTTTCTGCAACACTATTTGCCCATTTACGTGCATCTTTATCGGCTTCAAGGGACTCTTTTTTAGCATCTATTAATTCCTTATAAGCATCAAGTTCTTTCTGCATTCCATCCTTGACAGCATCGACTCTAGCCTTATTAAGATCAACAATTTCATCTTTGGCAGATTCGTATGATTCAATAGCTTCCCATTGCTTTTCTGTTAGTTCTGCTAATTGTTCATTGTACTCTTCTTCGCTATACTTACCGGCAGCATAATCCGTATTCAGCTTATCAATTTGATCAGCATATTGTTGTGCAGCAAACTGAGCTTGTTCCATCTTCTGAGTAAGCATTCCAAGAGCAGCAATACCTTGATTTGTCCAGTTTCCGTTTTCATCAAATGCTTCATCATTATCAGTTAAACGCTCATAGATATTATCTAGCTCGTCAGAAATGTTTTCCAGTTTATCAATTAGCTTATCGAAATTTTCCCAGTGAAGGTCATTGATAGCAGTTTGATATTCCTCTATAGAGACTTCCGCTTCAACAATAGCGCTGTCAAGTTCATAAATAGCATTAATCATTTCATACCATGTGTCAGAACCAACCTCAACTTGACCAAGTTTAACTGCCTCATCTAGAGATGCTTGTAATGCGTTACGTTCTTCCTCTAAGCTTTGTTTGCGCTGCTCTGAGCTATCAATCATACCCTCATAATAACTGGCACCAACTTGCTCACCACGTGCTTCAGTTGCATCTATTTGATCTTGTAAGGCATCAATATAAGCGTCTACTAAGCCAATTTCATTTTCATACGCAGTAGAAATATTATCAAACTTTTGTTTAGCCAAATCTGCAATAGTCTGTTTTAATTCCTCTGCTTCTACACGTGCTTTGGATGCTGCTTCGATATAATCATAATATTCCTCGATATTACTAGCGAGTTCTTTATCTGTAATTGAAGAAATATCTAGTGAGCCATTATTGATTTTATTCTGAATATCAGAAGAGAACGTACTAAATAAATAATCTGCACGTGCGTCATAAGTGGCAACGGCATTAGCTAGTTTTTGTTGCTTCTGGTCATATAGATCAATAATTTGATCGATAATGGTATTTTTTGCATCAAGAGCTTGAACATTAGAAATTTTATTTTCTAATCTTGCATTTAATTCATCAATTTTATTTTCAATCTTTGTATAATAATGCTCTATCCAATCAATTTCTTGAGCAGAATCAGATGATGAACCGCCGCCACCGTCTTTTTTTTTGCTACCGCCTGTGTATGCATCAGATGGTCTACACGCTGAAGCGTGCCCAATTGCATTGCCTATGTTTTGATATGCATTATAAATCTCCTGCAATCCTGCAGTTAAATTTCCAGGGTCAATAATTCCTGCTTGCGCAACCGCACTTGCAAAAGATAAGAAGCCTTGCGCTCCTTGTGCTGCCTGAGCTCCTGCGTTCGCTGCCGCATTACCAGCAAGACCAATAGCATTTTGAGCCAAAGCGCTCATTTGTTCTGTCTTACCAAGAGCATAATTTTCCATATCTTGAACCATTGCTGCATTCAACATAGCGTATGCTTCATTAATTGCAGCCTGTTCTAACATTTTCATTGCATTAGCATCAGCTATTAATCCATTTTCGGTAAATGTTAAATATTGTAGTAGATTATTATCAATTAAAGATTTTAATGTTTCACCAGAAATTGCACCACACTCATTAAATTCATCAATTGCCCCTTGAAGAGTGTCATATTTAGATTGTATGCTATCTAAAGTGTTTGC
>JAEIGA010016895.1_pt1 | contig 11105 bp, 3 predicted proteins | sample 9270691 | NCBI WGS metagenome assembly JAEIGA01 (sample SAMN17057246, study PRJNA624740) | gut metagenome | biome: biome; isolation source: fecal sample | host: Bos grunniens | place: China: Xizang | collected 2019 | reverse complement strand
TTAATACAATTGATATTAATGGAGTTGGTTATACTCTAGAAAATTTAACTGATGGTAATAATATTGTTGCATTACCGGAATTAAGTAGAGATGATGTTTTTGTGCTTAGAGGAAATATTGTAAATAATACATCAAGCACCTCTACTATTCAACCCTTATCTGCAAGACAAGGCAAGTTGTTGCGAGATGCTTTGAATTCCGAAATTCAAAATCGTACTAACGATGTCAATCTTGAAGAAGAAAGAGCAACAGAAGCAGAAAGAGTATTAACGACCAATTTAAATGCCGAAATTACAAGAGCGAAAAAAGCAGAAGCAGATGAATTGGCTCGTGCTCAAGCTGCCGAAAAAGTTTTAACTGACAATTTAGCCAAAGAGGGTACCAATCGTACAAACGATGTTAATGCCGAAGAAACACGTGCGCTTGCCGCAGAAAAGGTTTTAACAGATAACCTCTCTGCTGAGGTAACAAGAGCGACAAATAGAGAAAATACAATCAATACTGCTTTGTCCAACGAAGTTTCTCGTGCTACTGGTGCCGAAAATACTTTGACGAGTAATTTGAATGCAGAAATTGCAAGGGCTAAAGCTGCTGAGAGTGCAAATTCTACTGCTATTTCTACTGAAAAGAGCCGTGCAGAGGGAATCGAAAATGGTCTTGCATCTCGTATTGCAACAATGGAGGCTTTCTTTAAAGAGGCAGACATCGACGATAGCCAAGACTTTATTGATACTTTAAAGGAAATTCAGAGTTATATTGCATCTGATAAAACCGGTGCGGCTGCTATGACTGCTTCTATTAATGCAAATAAAACTGCTATCGAAACCGAGAAATCTCGTGCCGAGAGTGCAGAAAGCACTTTGCAGTCTAACATTAATACAGAGGCAACCACTGCTCGTGCGGCAGAAAAGGCTAATTCTGATGCTATTAGTGCTCTAACTAAAAAACACAACGAAGAAATTGCAATGAAGGTTGATAAAGTTGACGGCATGGGGTTGTCTTCTAATGATTATGCAGATATTGACAAGGACAAACTACAGACCATTGAGAGATTTGCTAATAAGTATGTGCATCCTACTTATGATGCATATGAGTCTGGTTTGTATAAAATCACCGTAGATGAATCCGGTCATATTAGTGCAGTCGAGAATGTCTCCAAGAGTGATATTGTAGAACTTGGTCTACCAGCACAGGACACTACCTATGAAGTTGCAACTATTACTACGGTTGGAGAAGATGGTGTGGAAATTCCTGGTGTTGATGGATTATTATCTTCTTTAGATAAAGAGAAATATGATGCTTATGAGGCAACTATTGCCAATTTACAGAGTCAGATTGATGCATTAAGAGCTTTAATCGAATCTTATCATACTGTTGTTGAAGAAACACCAGAAGAACCAACTGAATAATAAATAATGGAGGGCGTGGCAACACGCTCTCCTACTATTTAACGTTGAAAGGAGGGCGTTATTATGAGAGTTATGATCACGGACCAAAGCACTCGTTGCACAGGAATTGCCATTTATGAAGACTGTAAATATGTTTGTTCCGAGATAATTGATATGAGCAAAAGCAGTTTAGGAACAGATGAACGTTCTTTCGAAATGGCGAAAGCAATTTGGGGGCTTATCGATAAGTATAAGCCTTCACATTTAGTTATAGAAGATACACAACAACAAAATAATGTTAAAACAGTAATAACATTAGCACGTTTGCAGGGTGCTATTTTGGGTTATGCTGAAGCACATGGAGTTAAAGTGCATATTTTGTTACCATCAAAATGGAGGGCGGCTCTTTCATATAATCAGGGTCCAAAAGTAAAAAGAGCCGAACTAAAGCAACAGAGCATTGATTATGTAAAAGAACATTATGGGCTTGACTTACCAGAAGACTGTTGTGAAGCAATCTGTATAGGTGAAGCAGCGCATAAAATTTATAAATGGACAAACTGAAAACAATTCCACCGGTGTGGTTTTATATAAAAAATTATGATTACAAGGAGAAAGATGTTTATGAAAATCAAGGAATTAGTAGAGTTAGCCAATAATAGCAAAAATAAAATGCTTAAGGCGGATCAGTTACAGCAGGTAATTGCTAAGGCTATTGAAGTGAAAAAATATTTAAATATTAAAGAAAAGCGTGCATTAATTGAAGATATCGTGAATAGTTGTATTCTTTATGAAGACGGCATGTATAAGTTTGATGATATTAATAAGTATATTGTATTTACAATGAAGACAATTGCTGCTTATACAAACATTGAATTATCCACAGATATCGAAGAGGATTATGATAATCTATGTGTCGCAAACTTGTTAAACGTCGTCATTGAAACATTTGCTGGTGAATATGAAAATGTGAACCTTTTGCTTCAGATGAGATGTGAATATATTTTAAGCGGCAACACTATGGAAGCACAATTCGGTAAATTCTTAGCTGGAATTACAGATAAAATTGATGATTTTACTGACGTATTAAAGAATAAAGTTGAGGATTTTGATTTCAGTAATCTTCCAATAAGTATGGATGATTTAGGAAAATTGATGGAGTTTGTTAAATCATTTAAAAAATAATTAAGGGGTGAGCTTTATGGCGGCTACAAACATTGACGAGGTGTTTAAGAAGATCGAAAAAGATTTTGTGGAGCTATCTAAAACTGCGGCTAGAAATGCGGCCACTAAAGCACAAAAAGATATTGCCGAAAAGGCAGATAAATTTATTGATGAGTATTATGCATCATATAAACCTAAATGGTATAACCGTAAAAAACATTTATACAAATTAGTACAAAAGTATTATCAAGAAAGGCAACTCAAAAAAGGAATCGTAATTGAATTTGGTGTTGAATATTCCGCATCGAAAATTAGTGGCCTTCATAAGAGTTACTCTTATTGGCATCAGCGTGGTGGAGAATGGAAATCCAGAGCGTCTGACGGATTTAATTTCGATACTGGAGATAATGGTATTCCAGAGCCAGAATGGATTACCGAGAACTTCTTGGAAGGTATTCACCCAAATGGAAAACTTGGTGATAACGATGGGATTAGAGATGCTCAATCTCCAGATGAAAAAATGCAAAGGTTTTTCGATAAGGAGCTTGGAAATTTAATTTCGACATATATGAACAGATACTTATTAGATTCTGTTAGGTATTATTTTTAAAGGTGGTGAAAATTAATGGCAAATAAAAAAATTCAAGCAACTGCGCAATTATTCTTAAATACAAAGGACGCTCAAAAGGATGCGAAAAAGTTTGTTGAGGATTTAAAGCAGAGATTGAGTGATATTGAATCAGCGGCAGACAAAATGACTGTATTTAAAGATATGGTTGATTATATTGCCCAAGTCGATAAGGCTATGGCTAATTTAAAAAAGAACAATAAAGATGTGTTTAGTCATATGTTTGATGGAATAGATACAAATTTAAAAGCTCAACTAGAGAGTCTTTTTGGTGCATCTGGCAAACAGCTTGGGCAAATTGATATTTTAAGAGAAAGGTTAAAAACCTTAACTCCCAAATCAAGTATTAAAGAGGTTAGAGACTTTGCAGAAGAAATTAATAAGATTTTTGCGAGCCTTGGAGTATCAACTCCGTTTAATAACGTTGCGGAGCAATTTAGTGGCAAAACAAATATCGGTCATATTGAACTATTAACAAATGCTTTGTCTAATTTTGCAACCGTTTGGCAAGACGTTAATTTGAAAGTGTCTAAAGGCTTTGGTATTGGAGGTACCGGTGGCGGTTTTATTTCTCCAAAAATTCAATCCGAAATTGATAACCTCGAAAGACAAGTTGGGCAGTATGAACGCTTGATTGATAAATACAATGAAGTTGCAAAAATGAAGACCAAGCAAGATAACTTTGAAGAGATCGACTTAGATTTCGAGGTGTCCGAAAAAGCTGTTGGTACATTAATTAATAAATATAACGAGTTACAAGATGTGTTGAATTCATCTACAGCAGACTCCATTGAATACGCAGATGCACTAGCAGAAAGAGCTAAAGTTGCCATGCAGTTGATTGAGTTAAATAATCAGTTACTTTCAGAGGGTCAAGCAAAGAAGAAATTGCAACAGTTCATTTATGACGAGGAAGTTGAAATATACCCGCTAGAAGATTTTGATTATGAATTTAACGATCAAATGGAAAAATTCAAGAAATCTATCGCGGGATTTCGCAACGATATTAATGAAATCAAGAAAACGGCGGCAAGTAGTGATGGCGGATTTATTGTTGATGAAAGTTCAATTGAAAATGCTAATAAGAAACTACAAGAATTTTTGCAATTGCGTAATAAAATCATAGAGCTCGACACAAGTTTTAACTTTGGAACCGATGTGGATATCGGTAAATATATGGAGCGCCTTGATGCTGCAAAAAATGAACTTGAAGAACTTGGCAAACAAGGATTATTAACGGCAGATCAATTGAAAGAGATTGATTCGGCATTTAATGATGCGCAACTTTATTTAAATGCTGCGGTTAGAGGATATACGGGATATGGTAACGGATATGGTGATGCTTCATCTTATGATTTGCGTGCAGCAGAGGAAGCAGCAGAGGCGGCCCAAAAACGTGCAGAAGCAGCCGAGATGCGAGCAGAAGAGGCAGAGCATGATTCTTTAAGTTATCAATCGTCTACCTACAGGTTATTAGAAGAAAATGCAGAGTTGAAAATCGAAAACGAAAAGTTATTAGATCAGTTAAATCAAAAGATAAAATCCGATGAAGAACTAGAGGTTTTAAGACAAGAAAATGGTGCATTAGCAGAAAAGCTAGAACTGCTTCAAAATATCGCGGAACAGTATGCAAACACCGTAACTCCAAAAAACAGAGAAAAATATGAAGAACTAAATCAGAAAGACATGGATTCCGGTTTAACCGCAAAACAAGAAGAGCGTTTTTGGGAGTTAGGCGAAGCAATTGATTTGGCCGATGAACAGTTAGAGGAATTTAGTGCAACATACGATAAAATTATTTTAAAATTATCTAATGGTAAAAAGATCGAAATATTGCCAGATGATGCCGGTTTAAGAAAATTTGATAAAATTGCCAATGAATATTATGATGGTGAATATAATGGCCATGAGATTGAAGATGTTATATTTGTCCGTAAAAAAGAAAATGCCGTTATAGACGAGGGAACACAAAATCTTCAAGAGCAAAAAACCGAATTGCAAAATGTTGAAAATGAAACAAAAGATGTTACATCTTCTTTTAAAGAGCTTGTTAACTATATATCTCAATCTGGATCCACTCCAAGCTTCTTCTTTGATAAATTGGAATCCGGAGCACAAAAAGTAGATGAAGAATTAAGGAATATTTTACAGTCCTTAAATTTAATTGATACACAAGGCAATATTAATTTCCAATCAATTAAAACTGGCTTTACGAATCAGGGTGGTTTTGTATCAGATGAGAACACAATGATTGCGCGGGATGCTAAATATCTACCGAAGATTGAAAGTCTGCAACCAATGCTGCAAAGTGCAAAGGAAGCCGGTGCTCAGATTGGTGCAATTTTTGGTGTTATTGAGGACAAGGCTAAAGGATTGATTTATGAGATTCAAAACACCGTTGCAGGACAGGCTGTGTATAGTTTCCACGATGATGCTATTAACAAAGATATATTAAATGCTACAGATGGTCAAATTAGAGATCTGGTTAACACTTTACAAATCTTACAACAAAAGGGTATCTTTGTTGATTGGGGCGGAGATAATGTTCTTTATGATAAGCAAAAGGGTTTCTCAATTATTGATCTCGGCAATCAAGGAGATAAAGGTTACACTGTTAGTACAAGTAATACTATTCAAGATAATTTAGATAGACTTGTCAAAAATATTTTTGAACTAGATCCAGGAATGCAACAGCAGGTACAGTCTTTATTTGTCGATAGATTGTATAAGATTGCCGCCGATATGGTTCCATCGGAATCCATTGCTCAAAAGAATGTTGTAGCCAACACTCAAGTCGCAGCGAAACAAAGCAGTGAGACAGCTAAAAATATCACTAAAGAAACTGTTTCTCATGAGAAAAATGCAGAAGCAATCAATGAGGAAAATGCCGCACTAAAAGCACAAATTGAGCTTAAGAAAAAGGCTCAGTCTATGAAATGGGACGAGTTTGCACTTGATAATTCTTCCAACGCTTTGAAACAAGTTGCAGGAATCCAGACACTATCTGATATGGAGAAGTTCTGGAAAGGTGCAAATTATGATAAACAAATAGATTGGCATGAAATTAGCAGAGAGCAAGCTTGGAAGACAATCAAAGATAATGTGCCAAGTAGATTGCGTGATGATTGGTTCTATACTTATGATTTTGGTGCAAAAAGTAAAATTGAAAATATAGCATTGGCTAATGATGAGGTAAGAAACGCATCGTTAAATTTATTGCACCAATATTATCAACAATATGCTGGAAAAGCAATTGACTTTACTGATTTCTTAAACACTGAGTTTACTGTTTACAGAGGCGACAGTTCTCCTTTAATTTATGGTGATCAGGAAAAACTTAGTTTCAGCTTTATAGAGGAACGAGCCAGAGATTTTCTAGACGATGATTTAACAGACTACGGAAAAAACAAACATACTGGCACTGCTAAAATTCGTCCTAAGGATACAATAGGCAACATTGGTTCAGAAATTGAAAATGAAGTTGAAACATGGGTAGACAGTGCAAAAACTTCATGGTTTAAAAAATCCAATGAAACATTTGGTGATTTTTATAATTCTCTAAGCGGTGAAATGCAGGCAGAAATTAACGCTGGCTTGGTTAACGCAGAAAAAAATAGAGTATCAGGTATTTTAGGTAAAGACATAACGGACGCCATATTAAATAATTCTGTACTATCTAATTTGTCTGAACCACAAAAGAAGCTAGTTGCTTATTTTGAACACTTAAATTCACTATCTAAATCGCTCCCCGAGCAGTTTAGCGTTGTAGAAGATTCCCCATATGCAAGCAAAGATGTAGTTGGTAGGGGTGCAAAGTTGTTCAACGCAGTACTTAATGATCCGTCTGGCCTAAAACAACACGTTGCTAACCTAACTGGAGAAACACAATTTAATTTGTTCACAGATGGTATTGCTCAAGAGTCTGCCGCACACAAACAAAATACACAAGCCATTCAAGAAGAAACAAAAGCTCAGCAACAGTTAAATGCTACAAAAACAGTTAGTAAGGACTACGTAAATCATCAGCTAGACAAAATGTGGTTAAGTGATGATATGGACTTGTCTGACTCTGCAAGCAGACTTCTTGAGTTTATGTCAGATCTTTCATATACGAAACAAGATATCATCGATCAAGGTCTTTATCAGGATGAATTTACTGGTGAAGACCATAATATTGAAGAAATTTACGATCTTATTAATAAGGTTGAACATCAATATGGCGAAAATCTTGATTATTTAAAAACTTATTTAAATCAAGTATATGAAAAATATAACTCAAGTGTAGCACAAATTGACGATAAGAGTTTCGATGTATCAGATGAGCCTGTTATTGATTCTGATAGAGACGACGTTAAATCTGCGGAGCAAGAGCTGAAGCTTGAGCAAGAAATCACAGAAGAGAAACAAAAACAAGTTGCACTAGAAGATGCCGTAGCAGATAATCAAGAGAAGCAAATTGCTAAGTTGAATACCGATGTTGTCTCTAGTACACCAGATGGTGTTGAAGATAAAGGTTATGCTCTTGAAAAGACACTACAGTCCACTAATGATATTCTTAATAATATTCTTTCTGCAACCAAGGAAGATGACGGTAATAATTTAGCCGAACCCTTAAAGGATGCTGTTACAGAATTGAATAAAGTTGCAAGTGGAATTGCAGAGTATCAGAAAGCACAAAAGACCGACACAAGTGCTGCAATGGCAAAGATTGCAGATTCTACTAAACACAAGCAAATTTCTGATATTGCTATTAATTCCGTGGGCGATCTTGGTTCCGACGTTCAGATTAAAGGAATGAAAGCGCTTGCCGACGGTGTTGTTAAGGTTGAGGGTGCGTTCAAAAATGCACAGGATGAATGGGAAGGATTCACTGTTCATATTAATGAATCCAATAAAGCTGTTGATCTTGCTACCAATAAGCACTCTTCTTTTGCTAAAGCGTTAAACGAAACTGCTGAAAAAGTAGAAGAAGTATCACAAGAAACAAAACTAGCCCAAGAATCTCCTGCTGAAGATGCATTTACAAAATCATTATATAATCAAAAGAACGCATTTAATGAATACAGAGATAATTTACAGAATGTAGATTATTTAAATGATGAGTTACGTACAGATCTAGATAGACTTGGAGTTAGTTTAAAACAGGTCGGTGATCAATCTGGATTACAGGCATTTAAAGATGATTTAGAACTTGTAAAACAAAAGATTGCTGCAGTAAAGGCTGCATTTGATAAGATTAATTTCAGTCACATAAATAGTGCCGAAAATAATTTAGTCAACACATTTAATGGATTAACTTTAGACCAACAACAAAGTGTTGAAAAGGAATATAAAGATGTAATTGCAACATTAGAGCAGTATAGAGTTGAAGTTCAAAATGGCAAAGACATAGAACTTGGCGCAATTAATGAGGTTGTGTTTGCTTTACGCCAAAAACTAGAAGCATATAAACAAGCCAATCAGGAGGCCAAGAGAGCTGCAACTTCTACTGGTGGAAATGCAAATTTTGGTTCTACTGCATCTATTAATGCAACTGCGAAGTATAATTCATTAACTAGAGTGGCGACTAGCGATCAGTTTGCTAATTCTTCTGAGGTTACCAACGCTTTGTCGTTGTATGAGCAATCTTATAAGCGAATGATCGAAATGCGTGATGAAATACGCGCTAAGGATATTATCGATGATAGCGATAAAGAAGCGTTCAAAACAGCGACAACCGAATGCAATAATTATGCTAAAGCCTTAGATAGAATTATCCAAAACAGCCTTAAACTTAAAGGAAATAAAGCAAACCAAGACGATTACATGCTTGGTGCTGACTTTAATTATTCTGACGTAGAAAGTCGAAAGGCTGCACTTGCCGATTTTGCCAAGCAGATGTACGGCGTGGACGTCGCAGCGACTGACTTCAAAGATAACTGGAATAAAGTTGTATTTGCTGTAAAAAATGGTGATGGTACATTTACTCAAATGACGGCAACATTTACGGATGCCAGAAATGAGATTGTAGCAATGGCAGGAGATACGAAAAAGGTTCAGAGCTCCCTTTCTAGTTTTATAGAGGGTTTTCAGGGTAGAGTAAAGTCTCTTGCACAATACTTCTTAGCTACAATTTCCATTTATGATGTTTGGAGAGTCATCAAACAGGGAATACAGTATGTTCGAGATATAGATCTAGCGCTTACGGAGCTTAAAAAAGTTACAGATGCAACAGACCGTGAGTACTCACAGTTCTTGAAAACAATGTCGAAGACTGCTGGTGTTGTTGGTAGTACAACCAGTGAACTAACAAAGTCAGCCGCAGACTGGGCACGTCTCGGATATTCTATGGAACAGGCCGGAGAGCTTGCGAAGAGCACGGCTATTTTGATGAATGTTTCTGAATTTGATGATGTTAATACAGCAACGGAAGCACTCATCTCAAGCTTACAGGCATTTAATTATACAGCGGATGATAGTATAAAAATTGTTGACAAGCTCAATATCGTGGGTAATAATTTTGCAATATCATCAGACGGAATCGCAGAGGGTTTAAAGCGTTCTGCTTCCACACTTGTTGCGGCAGGAAACTCTCTCGAACAGAGTATCGCTATGTTGGCAGCAGGTAATAAAGTAGCCCAAGATCCAGAAGCGTTGGGTAACGCTTTAAAAGTCCTTTCAATGAGAATTCGAGGGACAAAGACAGAATTAGAAGAGGCCGGCGAAGAGACAGACGGTCTAATTACAAATACATCTAAATTACAAGAAAAGGTTAAAGCTCTAACAAATGTGGACGGTAATGGCGGTGTTGATATTTTAACAGACACAGGAGCTTATCGTTCCACATATGACATCTTGTTAGATATTGCCGAAATCTGGGATGACATTAATAGTGTCAATCCAAAGAACCAAGCAGCTCTATTGGAAATTCTAGCTGGTAAGACAAGAGGCAGCCAGCTCGCCGCTATCTTACAGAACCCAGAAGACCTAAGAGATGCATATGAAATGGCACTTGATAGTGACGGAAGCGCAGCGAAAGAACTAGAAACCTATCTTGATTCTATTCAGGGTAAAATACAACAGTTTACAAACTCCGTCCAAACTTTGTGGATGAACTTAATCAGTTCTAAGACTATAAAGAGTTTTGTTGACTGGGGAACAAAAATCATTAATTCTTTGGATACTGTTCCAGGAAAAATATCAGCGATTGTAAAAGCTTTAGCTTTATTTATGGCATTTAAAAAAATAAATCCATTTGAATCAATCGCAAATACCGTTAGTTTATTAGAAACCAATGGAATTGGTGCAACATTTAAAAATCTTGCTGGAACATTATTTGGTGTTACAACGGCAATGAAGGCAGTTACTGTAGAAACTGTGGCAAACACTATTGCAACTCAGACAAATGATGCAGCCAAAACAAAACAAATTATGACAGAGCTTGGTCTCGTTGGTGTTACAGGAACACTAGATCAGGCACAAAAACAAGCAATTGCAACAAAAATATTAGATATGATGACAACGAATCAGTTGTCTATGGCACAAGGAAATGCAATGCTTGCTATGCTTGGATACGCCGGAGCAACTATGACGGCAGATGGCAGTTTGAAGATTTTAGATAACACGACAAAATCATTTATGGCAACAAATCCTATTGGTTGGATTTTGGCAATTGTGTCTGTTATTATGACTGTCGTTACGTGGATATCTTCTTGGAGTTCTAAGACGGAGGAATTAGAAGAAGATTTAAGTAATTTAAATTCTGAAATTTCTTCGATGAAATCGGAAATCGAGTCCATAAATTCCGAATTAAAAACCACACAAGACCGTATGGCCGAGCTATTAGCTATGGATTCACTGTCTTTCGTTGAAGAAGAAGAACTGAATAATCTTAAATTACGAAATGCCGAACTTGAGAGACAGTTGAAATTGCAACAAGAAATGCT
>JAEIGA010016894.1_pt1 | contig 11105 bp, 16 predicted proteins | sample 9270691 | NCBI WGS metagenome assembly JAEIGA01 (sample SAMN17057246, study PRJNA624740) | gut metagenome | biome: biome; isolation source: fecal sample | host: Bos grunniens | place: China: Xizang | collected 2019 | reverse complement strand
GTCATTTCCTTACGATAACGAGCGATGAAGGGAATAGTATTTCCCTCTTCTAAAAGCGTCAGCACATTTGCAACCTGACCCACTTGAACTGAAGCCTGAGCAGCAATAAGACGTATTAGCTCCTCCCTGGATTTCATGCAATCCAACCTTTCTGTTGTTTCTTTCTCTTAATAGTACCACACTCCTCATTTTGGAAAAATAAGGCGAGTCGCTGCATAAAAAAAGAAGCCTCTTGATTCATACCAGGAGACTTCCAAATATAAATGTTATATCATCTGAAGCAGCAGAATTCGCATGTTCTAGCTGATTAGCCGAAACTTCAAGCGAGCTCGATAGGCCAAAGAAATCCTTTGTGCCTCTCATCTCAAATCCGTCTGAATGGATTAAGAATCTGGAATTAGGGACATAGGAGAATTCCTGTGTATGAAAGCGCTGCTTCCGACCAGACATATAGCCTGTTACCGGGAGAGGATAAACCAATTTCCCATTAGGCGGATAAAGATAAAATCGGATATTGCCTACACAGCTATAGCGGAATCTCTTTTCCTTGAAATAGACCTTAAAGATAGCAACAGCCGCTCCCCTTTTCTGAAGAAGAACTTGATTGCACAAATCCATCAATAAATCTATATCTTCCCCATGGGACTCTCGGACCACATCTGTCACCGCTCGGGAGGATTCATGAGCAAACTCACCAGAACCTAACCCATCCGCCAATACACAAATGAAATAATCCTCTGTTACCAAGAAAAAGTAATCATCCCCACATAAGGCCTTGCCATCCTTAGATGACTGGGCAGCAATCGCCTCAACTTTATGATCCCGAAGGATTTCATGCTTCACTGAATATACTCCGAATTTTCCGCATTAATGGCTTCTTGGAGCTTCTTGATCGCTCTTCTCTGCAAACGTGAAACGTGCATTTGCGAGATACCAAGTCGATCCCCAGCTTCCTTTTGGCTTAGATTCTCAAGGTATGTGTATTGGATGATTTTCTTCTCCCGGTCACTCAGAACATGCAATACCTTTTCAAGCACCAAGCGTTGATTTACTTTTTCATATCCCTCATCTATACTGCCGAAGATATCTAACAGCGTAACGGTGCCTCCATCTGAATCAGCTTCTATTGAATGATCAACAGACAAGGCTTGATAGCTTTTGCTCATCTCCATCGCCTCTAGCACTTCTTCTTCTGAAACATCTAAATATCTCGCAATTTCTTCTATCTTTGGTGAACGGTGCAAACTTGAGGTTAACTCTTCTACCGTTGTCTTAATCTTCGGACCAAGTTCTTTAATTCGACGCGGCACATGAACGCTCCACGTCTTATCACGGAGAAACCGCTTGATTTCCCCTATTATTGTAGGGACAGCAAATGCCTCGAAACTTTTGCCAAAGGAATCATCGTAACGGCGAATAGCACCGAGCAGCCCAATCATGCCTACCTGGATAATATCTTCGTGATAAGACTTGCCTTTGGAATATTTCCTCGCAATCGTCTCAACCAAGCCTTGGTAATGAAGGACTAACTGGTTTTGTGCTTCCTGGTCGCCATTTTCCTGGTATGCCTTAATCCATTGAGTGACTTGTTCCTTAGCTTGAGCTCTAGCTTCTTCGTTAGTTTGAGATTGTCTCTGCATCACTCTCCACCTGCTCTCCCTCAAGAAACTTCGTCATGAACACTGTCACACCCTCATTCTGATGTATCTTAACTTCATCCATGAGCGTCTCAATCAGATATAGACCCAATCCTCCTTCTCTAAGAAATTCCACCGACTGGTCTCTTTCATACGGGCCCAATCCTTGTCTTACTTCTTCAAAGTTGCAGCTCTGCCCATTATCTACGACCATAACCTCCAGGCGGTCCTCATAAAGACCAAAGCCGATGACGACTTCCCCTTCATTCTTGCCTTTATACGCATGCTGGACAGCATTTGTGCAAGCTTCACTCGTCGCAATCTTTAAATCTTCTATACTATCATAGGAAAAACCCATCCGACTGGCGATGCCTGACAGCGTCAATCGCATAATTCCAATAAATTCTGGTTTGGCAGGTAACTTCATTTCAATGTATTCATATGTCTCATTCATTGTGTTCCACCCTCTGCATGGCTTTTTATATGGATAATATCTGCAAGTCCTGTGATCTCAAACAGTCTATGCAAACGCTCTGATAACCCAATGATCTTGAAGTCACCATTATGTGCCCGTACATTCTTAAACAGGCCGACAAATACGCCCAGTCCCGTGCTGTCCATATAGGACACTTCTGACAAGTCCACAACCATTACGACTTTGTCTTTATCAGAGAGCGGGTATAACTTCTCTCTTAAACGAGGTGCTGTATAAGCATCAATCTCACCTTTCACGTACACACGAACTTCCGAGTTTATATCTTGAACATCGATAGATATATTCATAAATTGACCCTCTCCTCAAAAATATGTCTTTAGCGTTCTTATAGATACCCGTTTTTCTCCAATCTAAAACTTACGCCGGATAATGATTAAGGTAAAGTCATCGCGCAATTGGAAATGCTGCATTTTTTCGAGCTTCTTATATAGATTATTAACAATACTCTGGGCATCGAGATGAATGGAGTCTTGGATAAGCTCTACCAATGTATCCCGCTCAATAAAACCTTCATTTGTCCGGCATTCTGTCACGCCGTCTGAAAGCAGGATGATCATATCACCCACTTCGATTTTGCGTTCATATTGTTTGTACATCGTTCGCTTGTCCACTCCCAGCAAGAGGCCTCTCGCTGTCAGCTCCTTAAATTCGTTCTCCTGGTAATCGTAGAAAAATCCTGGTTCATGTCCTGCCGAAGCATATGTAAAGATATGATTGGAAGGGTCATATAACCCATAAAACATTGTTATAAACATACTAGAGTCCACATTTTGCTCAACGACTCTATTGATGCTTTCAAGAACGCTCGCCGGCGATGTTCGGTTCTCAGGCAGGGAATCCATCGCATACTTGATCATGGACATACACAAGGCTGCCGGGATCCCTTTGCCGATAATATCTGCAATGGCCACCGCTACTCGTTTATGTTCATCTTCCACAAAGTGAAAATAGTCGCCGCTCATATGTTTAGCCGGTACACTGATTGCCCCAATATCAAGGTTATCGATAACAGGAATATTCGTGCCAAGCAAGGTTTGCTGAACATTCGTTGCTATTTCCATTTCGCTTTTCAGCTCACGCTGCTGATGCCTAAGGCTTTGTAGTTCACGAAAAGCAACACCGTATTCAAGCATCACCTCAAGCAGGAAATCAAGAGCATGCATCTCGTCCTTCGAGAGTTCAGGAAAGATTTGTTTCAGTGCGTTCTGATGAATACTGATAATCTCCTCAGGGGATATATCGCTTTCCATAGCTGACTTGCTGATTTTTTGCCCTAAATACAAGGCTTGTTCTGTTTGCTCTGCTAAGTACTTCGAGAGAGCATCCCGATAATCTTTTTCCAAATACTCTCTTTTCGTCACGCATCTTCCCCCTATCGAATCCATTTAATTGTCGTAATCTTTGTCCCAACTCCAACCTCTGAGTCAATATCAAATTCATCCATCAAGCGCTTTACCCCAGGCAATCCTGCCCCAAGTCCGCCTGAAGTGGTGTAGCCATCCTCCATCACTCTCCTGATATCACTAATACCGGGGCCTTTATCCTCTGCAATAATACGCAAGCCCGTTCTGCCGTTATCCCAAAGCTTCTCAATACAAATCTCGCCTTGACCTGCATATAAATAGATATTCCTCGCCAATTCACTAATTGTCGTGGTGATTCTCGCCTGGTCCACTGTGCCAAAACCTAACTCCTTGGCCACATTTCTCCCTACTTGCCGGGCAGCAACAATATCCCACTCATTTAATATTTTTACGTAGGATTGGGTACTCATCATGCTAGTCCCCCAGTTCCTTTTGTAATTTCTCCAATCCTTTTTCAAGGTCTATAGCTGTCATGACATCAGATAACGTGATACCAAGCTCGACCAGTGTAATGGCTACGGCCGGCTGTATACCTGTAATCACTACTTTAGCGCCCATCAGCTTAGACATATTAATTACATCACCCAGAACCTTTGCGATGAATGAATCAATTATCTCAATCGAAGTCAGGTCAATTACGACCCCATTCGCATTCGTTTCATGAATTTTATGTAATAAATCTTCTTGGAATTGGAGGGCGGTCGCATCATCTAACTCCCATTGAATTGAGATTAGCAAACAATCATGCAATTTCAATATTGGAATCCTCATTTTCACTCCTCCGTAATCTCTATAATTTTTCTATTTGTAATTTGGAGGGCAGCTTCTACACCCTTTTTCAGTGTATTTTTGGTTATAATCTCATCTAGGTTAATGCCTAAGTTGACAATTGTTTGTGCAATTTCCGGACGAATGCCAACCAGCATGCACTTTGCTCCGATTAAGCGCACCGCTTCAGCCGCTTGTATGATGTGATGAGCAACCATTGTATCTACAACAGGTACACCAGTAATATCAATCAGCACGACCTCTGAGCGATGCCTCACTGCCCCGCTCAACAGGTTCTCCATAATTTGCTTCGCTCGCTCTGTATCAATCGTTCCAATAAGAGGCATAACCGTAATTCCATCAAAAACGGGAATAAGAGGCGCAGAGAGTTCCTGGAGGGCTATACGCTGAAGGGAAACTGTCCTTTCCCAAGTGGATGTATAGACATTGATGATTTCATTATTTAAAGGAGTGATCCACTCATCAAAATCCAAGACGATTTCCAGCTGGTTCTCCTTCGTCATGATGCCTTCTTCCACCATACCTTCAGTCACCACGATATTAAATAACTTCATCCCTTCATTCACAAAGGTGAGCGGCCAGCCAAGACGGATAATCTTCTCAGCAAATTCCCCAAGTTTAGAGCGAAATTCTTCATTGGAGTCGGTGATATTTGAAATAAGCACCTCAATGAATTCATTGCTTGTCCGAATAAATACTTGATCAGATACAACGTTGATTACCCGTTCATCTGCATTCTCTTTCATTTTGTCAACCCAGGTCTGAAGGATATCTCCTTTGTGATCTTGTATATAATTTTGCACAAACTTATTCATTAGTTCCTCCTTAAAGTTATCTAATGCTTAACCTCTATGCCAAAAAATCGTCAATATATAAATAATTTAGAAATCTTATATCTAAGAACATTATAAACATTCGGGTGAAAAATGGAAACGAGAAAACAGAAAGAGGTCTATTAGGGCTATTCTGAAATTTACCCTATACCCTTGCCACATCCTTATATTCCCGTTTTTCCGCAGATTACTCAATACATCTGAATATTACATACAACGGTAATATTTCATCCAATTTTAAGGAAATAAAAAAGCTATCAAGAAATCCTCTTGATAGCTTTTTGCTTAAAAACCATATTCAGCTGGCTAAATGTTAAAATTATAAGTCCACCAGACCAAGACTTATTTGAAGAGCATATACGACTTTTTTCATCATTTCATCGTCTAGCTGCGTAATCTTGTCAGTTAATCGTTGTTTATCAATTGTCCGAATTTGTTCGAGCAGAATGACAGAATCTCGTTCGAATCCATACTTATCGGCATCAATTTCTACGTGGGTCGGCAGTTTCGCTTTTTGTATTTGTGCCGTAATTGCCGCAATGATTACGGTTGGGCTGAATCGATTTCCTATGTCATTTTGGATGACTAGGACAGGCCTGACTCCGCCTTGCTCAGATCCTACCACAGGAGACAAATCAGCAAAATAGACATCGCCACGTTTAACATTTAAACCCTTATTCACCGCTGACTAAACGCTCCACAGCATGTTCAGCTTCATATTCGGCCTGAAAGGCTTCAGCTGCCATAGTCAAGTTGATATTAGCCATCTCCATATATCCACGGCGCATAGATTCACGAAATTCCTTCTTCTTACGTTCTTGCAAGTACATTTTAGTTGCTTGGTAAATAAATTCGCTTCGATTTACATTTTCTTCTCGCACGTATCCATCCAACTCACTTAGCAAATTTTGAGGCAAGCGTATTAGAATTTCCGTAGTTGCACTGGACTCAGACACAGGCAAACACCTCCACCATCACTACAAACCACATTAGTCTTTATTATATCTTACCATCAATACCACCTCAAAGAAAGGTGTCTAGTACATTTCTTTCTTATTATGAAGCAAAATCTTAGCAGTTTATACTAATTTTATTCAAAAATGTGTTGAATAATCATTTACGAAATAACATATTAACAATCCCGACTGTCTGTCCGCCTGCTTTATATACCCTCGGAATACGGTAGGATAGTTGACACGTTATTTCATAATTGATGGTTTCAAGCTTCTCTGCAAGCTCATCCGCTGTAATGGTTTCATTACCGTCAGTCCCGATTAACGTAACAATCGTGTCCTCTTGAATGGGCTCATCAACCCTTACCATGCATTGGTCCATGCACACCCTTCCTACAATCGGCGCTCTCTTGCCTTTAATTAATACATTTTGCCCTGAAAGCTTTCGAATCCACCCATCTGCATAGCCAATCGGCAGCGTCGCAATCCACTCCTCACCTTTCGCTTCATACGCTCCTCCGTAGCTGACCGTGTCACCCTTATGAATTTGTTTCACTTGCTTGACCTTTGTATAAAGAGACAATGCAGGCTTAAGATTCACAGGAAGTTCATCTTTGATCTCTGGCGATGGGCTTAATCCATACATCGCTATACCAACCCGCACCATATTGAAGTAAGCATCAGGCATTCTCATCGCAGCAGCGCTATTGCTCGTATGAATCATCGGCGGGAGGGAGTCCATACTATGAAGGATGGAGATAAATCTCTCCAGCTGGTTCTCCGAATGACCTAGTTCCTTTTCATCTGCTTTGGCAAAATGAGTGAAAACACCTTCTACCTGTATTTTATTTTGTTTCTCTAAAATATATTCAATTTCTTTCATTTCTTCTTTTGTTCGAATGCCGATCCTGCTCATCCCTGTGTCCACCTTGATATGAATATGCAACGGGCACTCACTGTCCTCAAGATGCTCGAGCGCTTGCTCAATATAGGACTTGCCATGCACAGTGACACTGATTCCATATCGTGCTGCAACAGGGGCATCAGAGGCCCTAGTCGACCCGAGGATAAGGATTGGTACATCTATGCCAAGCTCACGCAGACGAATCCCCTCATCCAAAAAGGCAACAGCCAGAGAAGTCGCACCTGCATCAAGCGCAGCTTTGGCTACTTGAATATCGCCATGCCCGTAGGCATTGGCCTTTACGACAGCCATAACAGCTGTATCATCCGGCAATAATCCCTTGATCGCTTTTATATTCTCCTGAACATGATCTAAGTTCACTTCAGCCCATGTATCCCGGTAAAATTGATTGCTTATCATGATTGCTGTACCTTCCTTTTGACGTTTGTGTTTTCATTATTCTCCTATTTCAAATGATAGTCAATCATCTTCTATACCCAAAATAAAAAGGCCCGCTTTTGCACGGACCTATCACACAAATATATATTATTTCTCACCCACAGGTGCGACCGATTTAGCCACCATCAGCAGCTCTTCCATCGTTAAGTTCTTGCCTGCCAGCATGAAATCTGTTCCTTCATAGGACCAGGAAATGGAGTTACCAGTCATATGGCCAACTGTAAAACCTAAATCAATCGGCTCTCCCGTCACTGTTGTCACGGCTGCCTCTTTGACGACCTTTGAATTGCTTTCGATCAGCGTGTATTCCTTATCCTCCCCGGCATAAGTAAGGACAGCCTTTTGCCCTTCATTCGTTTCAATCATTTTTTCTCCTGCCAGGACGACACCGCCAATTTCTGCAGTTGGATACTGTACTTCAAGACTGACATCCTCTTCTGTCGTCATGACCGGCACCTCAAGCTGTGCACCCGTCATATTCTTGTTTACATCAAAGGCACCCTTTTCATAATCCGGATTAAAGCTCGTTTTCTCGAATTCTACTTCAACCAGTGTATTGCGGTCAGAATCCATTACCTCAACACGCTTTGGCGCAAGTGTCTTCTTATCAAACTCAACAATTTGCAGAGGAAGCATCTTATTGTTTTGATAGCGCGTCTTGGATTCAAATACATAGCTGTTATCTGTCGTCTTGAAGGTCGCATCCTTATCATCACTTACATCCATGATAAGAGATTCATATAAGTATGCTTGGGAGCTATTCTTCGGCCACTCACTTTGGAAGCGGAAGCTTTTGTTTAAAGCCGGAGTTAAGACGAAGACTCCCTCTTTATTACGCAGAATGATTTGGCTTTGATCCTTTTGGGCATTCTTCAAATTGACCCGGTAATTCGATGGGGCCTCATACCAAACCTCTACATCATATTCCTGCGGCTCTGACCCCATCTTCAGGGTCATTTTCGCATCTGCCTTATACCCTTTTATCTCGGACATTTTTTTCGTGAGAGCATCAACCACATCTGTCTGCGATTTCTGACCACAGCCCGCCAATGCAAACATCAATCCTAATGTTAGCATTAGCACTAGTAACCTCCTCAAAGCTTCTCATCCCCTTTTTACAGTAGTAAGTAAAAGGGAGAGGATAAGGCGCAGCATCCAATCATTTGCAACGACCCTAAACAGCAAATCCTACGACTCTATTACTGTTTTTAAAACAATCGGAGCATGGAAATGAATGAGGCCTTGTCTCTCCTATTCGCTAATTGAATATATGAGAAAGCTCGTCTAATTATGTGCCTTTCACTTTGAATTTATATTGACTTGTCTTCAAGGATTATTTGAGCAGCTGCATACTGACTTGTATGAGTAATGCTAAGATGAACCGTATGGGCAAATGGATGCCGAACGATTGGCTTTCCACTTTTTTCTTGTATAATGGAGATATCCTGAAAAGAGAGTCCCTTGCCTATTCCTGTGCCAACAGCCTTTGAGAAAGCTTCCTTGGCGGAGAATCTTCCAGCAAACCACTCTATTCTCCTCCGCTCGCCTAAACCCTCAAAGATCTCCATTTCTTCAGGAGTCAGAATCCGGTTCGCAAACTTCGGTTTGCGGGCAAGCAAATCACGCACCCTGTCCAACTCTACAATATCAAGCCCTATTCCTATTATCATGAATCGCCCACCTTTATCTCAAAATTTATTCGTTAGGATGATGCCCATGTTCACTAGATCGGAAAGCTTCTCACAATTTATCCGCTTCTATCCGGCTGTAAGCCTGATTACCGCCATCTGTGCTGTTCTTTATGCAGCCACAGTCCTGCCGATTTTGCCTGCAATTGACATTTTCACGGCTCTAAGCGGAGTGAATTTCCTCATCAGCGAGGGTGAATACTGGCGACTTGTCACCCCGATTTTCATGCACGCAAGCTTTACGCATGTTCTTTTCAATGTATTTACCTTAATTATCATTGGCCCCGGAATTGAATCCTTGGCCGGCACGAGGCGGTTTGCCCTGCTATTCCTGCTTTCTGGTATTCTGGCCAATGTTCTGACCTTACTAACAATGCCTCCTATGTATGTTCACGTTGGAGCAAGCGGTGCCATCTTCGGGTTATTCGGCTGTTATGCCTACATCCTATTATATAAGAAACATCTTATGAGCCGCCAAAATTCACAGACCATCTTTGCTTTAATTGCCATATCTGTCGTTCTTTCCTTTATGCAGCCATCTGTTAACGTGGTTGGCCATATTGGCGGACTCGCGTGCGGCTTCTTGCTGGCTCCCCTTTTCCTGAACAAAAAATAAGCCTGTTCATGTCAAATCAAATTGGAAGCATGCTCCTTTCACTTGCCTGAAGCCATGAGCATGCTTCAGTTCCTCTGTCATCCGGAATACGGCAGCATCCTTCAGCTTTGCTTCAAGCATGACATCAATCTGACGAGCAAATCCCTGATTGCCTTTTAATAGCTCAATGACTTCCGCTACTTCTACATAATCGGAATGAGCCTTCGGATTCTTCTCATCCTTAGGAGAAGACAGATGGACTTTGACCGGAAGCGGTGAATGCTCCCAAGTTCCTGCAATTCGCTCCCACTTCTCCCCAAAATCACCTTGCGGGTTCTGCTTATGATGATGCAAATCAAATACAAATGGAACACCGAGCTTTTCACACAAGTACAAAACATCCTCCACACCAAAAAGCGTATCATCATTCTCCAGAATGACCATCTCTTGAATCGGCGCCGGCACATGACCCCAATTCAGGATAAATTGTTCTAGCGCCTGTTCCTTATCATTATAACTTCCGCCGACATGAAGCACACATCTATGCTTCGGCTCTATTCCCATAGCCTTCAATAGCCTGTAATGCAGTGTTAACGCTTTAACAGAGGATTTTAGCACCTCCTTGTCCGGGCTGTTAAGCACGACAAAATGATCAGGATGGAAATCCACCCTTACCTGTTTGTGCTCCCTTAAATACTTCTTGATCGCAGCCGTTTCTTGTTTAACACCGTGCATATATGACCAATCCAATAGCTCTGGATGGTCTGCCAACGGGATAAGCTTGGAGGAAAATCGAAAGAACTCAATCCCATTTGCCTCATTATGCTTTAGAAGGCGCAGGCAATTATGAAGGTTTGATTGAGCAATTCGCTCAAGTTTCCGCACAGCTGCATCCCTGTCTTTTATTTTACTGAATTGTGCATAGGTCATCGTCTGAGAAGGGGAAGCATTTTGCAGCTCCACACTCATTGCCACATACCCTAGCCGTATATAAGTCATCTCTTTCATCTCCTTATCCATAGTATGGGCAAGGTGATGTTGTTTATGTTAGAGACAAGACCCTGTTCAAAACAAGAACGCCCACTCCCCAATCACAAATATCAGATTTACCTTAAAAAGGGCTCAATAAACCCAGCCAAAAAGAAAAGCCAGCCCTTTTTCAGGCTGGCTCTACTCATTCAATCAATCGATTGATTATTTGCTTTGGTTTTTTGGTTTGGAGTTGCTGTAAGACTTTCTGCGCCCGCCTTGGCTATTGCCTCCGCTGCGTTTTCTGTCTCCAGAACGGCTGTCGCGATTGTACGGACGTTTGCCGCCTCCGCCTTTTCCTTTGTAGGAGCTTTCTTTACGGAATGGTAAAGGTCTCTCTTCGGAGATTGTAACTGGT
>JAEIGA010016893.1_pt1 | contig 11105 bp, 8 predicted proteins | sample 9270691 | NCBI WGS metagenome assembly JAEIGA01 (sample SAMN17057246, study PRJNA624740) | gut metagenome | biome: biome; isolation source: fecal sample | host: Bos grunniens | place: China: Xizang | collected 2019 | reverse complement strand
GGGCGTGCCTGTGCGTTTGTAAAAAAAAACGCCATTCTGATTTATGTTTTTATATAAACCCTAAATCAGAATGGCAATTCATTACTTCTCAAAAGAGAATACTTTAGCGAACAGAATATCTTGCTCTGCTTGTATCTGTTTCAAAAACATCAACAGCAAAAAGTGCCGCAGAAGTTTTTCCTTCTTCAAAAGACAAATCAATGTTTTCCTTTTTCAATTCTTCTAAAATCCCATTATAAATGTACACAGCAATTCGCTCTGCACTAGGATTTTGATTAAATATTTCAAAGTCGTTTAAGTTTGTATGATCTAAAGTTTTGCAAACAGTTCTTAAAGCACCTTTTAGTTTTGTAAAATCTAAAAGCATTCCACCCTCGTTCAGTTCGCTTCCACAAACGTGAGCAAAAACCTTATAATTATGACCATGCAAATTTTCACATTTGCCATTGTAATCTCTTAAAAAATGCGCAGCAGCAAAATCCGCTTCAACTCTTACTTCAAACATAATTAAAATTATAATAAAAATTATCCACTTTGAAAATCAGAATCATTTTTTTTATTTACCATTAATCGATTTTTCCAAAAGTAATTCCTAAAAATTATTTTTTTTGAATCTTTTAATTGTGAAATAATTTCTGTAGTGTCAGAGTGTGTCCAAATATTAGCACTAGAAAAATTCCGTGATTTTTTGTTCATCATAAGCATTGTTTTTTCATTTAGATTTTCTTCCGAATAAAAATTCTTCCGCTTTTTTACTAATTCGTACACATTTTCCCAGTCCGCTTTCGATTTCTTTAGTTTTAGACATAAATCGCAGCCTTCGCAATACGCTTTTTCACCACCTAAAGCATCTAACAACACCTGTCGTCTGCACTCATTAGTTTCCGCAAATTTTCTCATAGAACCTTCTCTAGAATCATCCGAATACTTTCCAAACAACAAAGAATCTTCCAAGCTCCATATCAAAAAAGCTTTAGCAATACTTCCATCTCTACCACCTCGCCCCGCTTCTTGAATATAAGCTTCCGCTGTCTTCGGAGTCTCCAAATGCACAACAGTTTTAATATCTTTTTTATCTACCCCCATACCATATGCACAAGTAGCACATAAAATTCCATCCTTACTATTGTAAAACCATTTTTCAACTTCATCCTTTTCGCATTTTTCCAATCCAGCATGATAAAATTTCGCAATCCTTTTCCCAAAAAAAACGTTCAATTCCTGAGCCATATCTTCGCACTTATCTCTTGTTCCACAAAAAATAATCATAGGCTTCAATTCCGTCTTCGCAAGAAACAAAGCTTCTTTCTTCTTCGCCGCAGCCCTCCTAACAAAATAATGAATATTCGCCCTATCGCTTTCACTTCTAACAACATGTGCCATTCCATCAAAAAGAATCTGGGAAACTCGTTCCAACACACCACCAGAAGCCGTCGCGGTAAAAGCAGTAATCAACGGAGCATCCAACTTTTTTATTACATCCCCAAGTCCCAAGTACGCAGGTCTAAAAGAATCTCCCCACTCACTTACACAATGGGCTTCATCAATTGTAATATGCACTATGCCAACAGATTTCAAATCTTCAATTAACTTTGGATTTTGTAAAACTTCCGGATTCGCAATAATAATTTTGGCACCATCCCGAATCTTCTCAAAGTTCAAATCATAATCCTTTTTAGACATTCCACCTCTAAACATAACGCTTTTCAAATTACCTTCTTGCATTCGCCGCTGCTGATCTGCCATCAACGCCAACAAAGGATAAATCACCAACGTCAAACCGTCCAATAACAAAGCCGGAATTTGAAAACACAAAGACTTTCCCGCTCCCGTAGGCAACAAAACAATTTGTCTGCCTTTACAAAAAGAGTCAAAATCATCTTCATCACAATCTTTGAATTCAAAAGCTTCCAAAATATTCGCAATCACCATTCGCTGCCAAGGATAAAGATATCGAATCCCAAAGTTTTCAAAAGCAGCTTTAGCAACTTCGTCGTTTTCGTACACACTTTCGTCATAAAATTTGTCTGAATTCTCCACATATATATAATGGCGATTTTTTGTAAAAAAAAGGAAATGAAAAATAAAAAAAAAACTTTTTTTTCGCAAATTCGCCGATAATGTGATATGATATACTATAAAATAGATTGAAAGAGGTAATTATGTATCGTACGCGGAAAAAAATTGCATTAGTATTTACAAACAGCATTGCTATAATTATGTTTTTAATTCTAACAACAGCTTTAGTTCCTATTAAAGCAGAAAAAGGAATTTCTTTTACAAACTTCTTACTCATTACAGTTATATTTATTACAACAGTGTTTATTTGTAATAAAGCAAGATCTTTCTTTTACAAAAAGATCAAGTACGACACTTTGGAATCTGGTGAAACAGTTATTATTAATCAATTTATAGACAAATTACGCTTTTGTTATACACTTGATGATTTTTATACCGTAATTGCTGACATTCTTGAAAAATTAGGCGACTGTTCTGTAATGCTTGTAGACAGATCTAAAAACTACATTTTGTACAACAGTCCAAATAGACTTACAACTTCAGAAACAACAAGAACAAAACTTGACCAAAATTACACAGACACATGGGCAGACGGACACTACTTCTTTGATCGCCACATTGGTGTTACTTCAAATTACAAAAAATCAAGAGGCTTCTTCCTTTGTTATAATAACTATCACTTATATGTGTTCTGTAAATATACAAGACTTTTTGATATTGAAATTTATGCTTCACTTTACGAAGAATACAAACGTTTTGTTACACGTTCGAAAACAATTACAACTCTTTCAGAAATTTCAGCAACAACAAAAGAATGGGAACAATTAGCAGAAACACAACAGTCGTTCTTACCACAGAAGATTCCAAACATTCCAAAACTTAAAATTGCTACATATTTCCGCCCTCTTGTAAACGTTTCGGGTGACTACTTTTCAATTCTTCCAATTGATCAGTCAAAAACTCTGCTCATGCTTGGTGACGTATCTGGTAAAGGTCTTCCAGCCGCACTTATTATGGGTTTAGTAATGAACACTGTAAAAATTATTGAAGACAAAGAAGATTTAGTTGGTGTAATTCACGCAATTGATAAAGCTATTAAAGGAATGCACCTTCAAGATAAATACACAGTATTGTTCTTAGGAATTGTTGATACAGATAAAATGAAAATTAGATATATAAATGCATCTATGTCAGACCCAGTTATTCTATCACCTTCTCCTAACGGTTACAGAATGAAACCATTAACATCAAATGCTTCTCTTATTGGTATTCTTGACATGGGTGACATTCAAGTTGCAGAAAAACGTTTATTCCGTGGAGACACAATCCTTATGGCAACTGACGGTGTTTCGGAAGTTATGGATGATAGCGGTGTTGAACTTGGCGACACAGATATCTTTAAGAAAACATTAATTGCTGGAGCTGCAAAAACACCTCAAGCATTTGTTGATGACATTGTAAACCTTATTATGAAATATAATGGCGACAAAAAACTTCATGATGACGTTACTATGATGATTGCAAAGGTAGGTTACTAATATGACATATATTTTATTAAATTTAATTGCTGTTTCGTTTCTTATGTTCTTCACTTACATTCTTGATAAGAAACTAATCATAGAAGCAGATGACGCAGGCTCTTTTTCGGTTGCAATATTAACAGCAACAATTGAAACTCTTGTTTACACAGGACTTCTCGCATTCAATAATGCATGGTTAGGTTCACTTTCAACACCTATAATGAAAATTGTTTTTGCATTAGAAGGAATTCTTTTTGTAAATTATTCATTTGCAGTAATTTCAATGGGAACAAATACAAAAAAATTCTTCATTAGATTATTAAAATATGCACTTTTTGTTATTGCCATTTTAATACCATTATTAAAATTTGAATCAGTAGATATATCTTTCAATAAAGGCATTGTTATTGCTTCAGACTTTTTATTTGAAGAACCTGCTAGAGCATATTTCCCATGGGATTGGGTTTTCTTATACAATGCATTATTTAAATTTATTGTTCCTTTCTTTTCTCTAATATTCTTGGCATTATTACAGGAAAAAAATTCTACACAAATTCAAAAATTCCAAACTTTAGTTATTGGAGAAGCCCTCATATTTACTTGGGCAGTTCACTTTCTTATTAGATTTGTTGGAAAAACAATTCCATCATTTGCATTATTATTCCCATACTCGTACGTAGCACTATTCATTGTAACAATTATGGCAATAAGACAAAAATCAGTTCCATCAGGAAAAGGTGTTATTGTTTTTATATTTAAGGTTTTACTTTCATATCTAATTCCAGGAATTGTTATTGGCTTCTTATTTGCTCTTTTCCAACCAATTGGTTCATTATTAAATTCTCCATATTTAATAGCTTTCATTATTGTTTCAGTTGGTGGCGTTCTTTTTTCTCTTTGGATTTCCCACGTATTAAGTTCTAGTACAAAACTTTATACAGCAGATTATGAAAACGCACTTGAAAAAGATTTGGCTTCTGTAAACTATCAAAACGCTAGTATGGATGAAGTTACTAACAAAATGAAAGACATTTTAAGAAAAAATATTGAGTCTTCTTCAATGAATGTTTACATTCTTACAAGCCAAAATGAACTGGAAACTGCATATTCTTCAAACAAACTTTCTTTAACAATTCCAGTAAACAACCCAATTTTTGATCATTTGATAAACAACAATATTAACGTTGTAATCTATCAGCAAATTGAAAAGGAACACTCCGTTGCTCCAATTGCAAAAGAATTGGAAGAATTCTTTAATTATACAAAATCTGATGCTTTGTTCATCTTAAACGAAGGTCACAACATTTTTGGTCTTATTACACTTGGAAAAAAAGTTTCTGGTGACCACTACAAAGAATATGATTACAACGTCTTTACAAAGTTGTATTCACACTTCTTCGTATTTGGTTATTACATGCGTAATATTTCAAACAAAGACGTTATTGATGTTGTAAACCGTGAAATTAAGATGTCTTCTCAAATTATTACATCTATTCAGGAAAATATTGACCACATTAACAATCCAAAAACAGATATTGGATATATGATGGTACCTTCTCACAACATTGGTGGTGAATTTATTGATTTAATTCGTCTTACAGACACACGTCACCTTTTTGTTGTTGGTGACTTGAGTGGTAAAGGTATTGCCGCTTCTATGAACATGGTTATCTTAAAGTCTATCATTCGTACTTACTTATCTGAAACTCATGACTTTAAGGAATTAGTTACAAAAGTTAATACATTCGTTCGTGACTCTTTGCGAAAAGGAACAATTTTTGCAGGCCTTTTTGCTTTAGTTGATTTTGAAACAGACACAATGTACTACATCAACTGTGGTGTTCCTGCATTAATGATGTATACACAGGTTTATAACAACGTAATTGAAATTCAAGGTTCGGGACATGTTTTAGGTTTTGTAAAAGACATTTCTCCATATTTATCTGTAAAAACAATTAAATTAAGCCGTGGTGATATTGTTCTTGCTTGTACAGACGGTTTAATTAACTCTCACTCACTTCGTGGTGAACAATTTGGTAAAGAACGTGTTCAACAGGCTTTGCTTGATAACTCAACATACCCTGCACAACGTATGGCTCAGTTTACTTTTGATTCTTTGCTTAAATTTATGTCAAAAGAAATGGAAGACGACGTTTCAATCCTTATTATGAAATATGAATGTGCTGTTGAATATTTTGAAGATGAAGAAACTACTTCTGAAGATGAACAGACAGAAGAAGTTGCAGAAGAAACAACTGAACCATCGGATATTTCTAACGAAAATGTTGTAGAAGAGGCTGTTGTTGAAGTTGCAGAAATTCAGACTTTTGAAAGTTTTGAAGTTCCTTCTGAAGATTCTGTTGAACCATTTGATGTTGAAAGCAGCATTGCAGAAATTGCAGACACAAATGAACCAGAAGAACAAAAAGAAACATCTTCAAATGATGATTTTGGATTACCAGACGGTTTTGACATGTCAGAACTTGCCGATTTGGATGATTTATTAAACGACGCTGGATTATAATTTTAGGAGAATTACAATGGATAAACTTGCGATTATTGAAAAAGAAGGTGCAAACTATTTTTTATATGAACTTCAAGGTGCTTTAAATGCTTATACAATTGGTGAATTTCAAAATACTTTGTATCAAGCTGTTTTAGAAAACAACATTGTATTAGATATGTCTGAGCTTGTTGAATTAGACAACTCTGGTATTGGCTTTTTAATGGCAGCTTTTAATGATAGTGTTGAAGCTGGAAATAAATTATACTTTTTATCAATGTCAAACGAAGCAGACAAAGCAATTACCGCTACAGGATTTAAACAACTGTTTAATTTAATTAACTCCGTCACCGAAGTTGCATAGTAAAAAAAAACTGGAACAAACAATTGTTCCAGTTTTTTTTTGTATACATATTAGTTGGTGAAGGTTCTTTTACTGACGTCACAAACATCTTCAATTTTCCAATTCACGTTACCAGTTTTGCATTGCAAAACTGAAGACGTCGGCGTATGTTTACTAGTTGGTGAAGTTTTTTTTACTGACGTCACGACCATACAATTTTGTATAATATTTTATAAATTCAAATTGTTTTTCTGTAATTTCTTCTTCCAAAGCACGCCATTTCCAGTTTAAGCCCACGGTAGAAGGGCTGTTCATTCTGGCGCTAGAATCAAGACCAATTAAATCTTGCATACATAAAACACAAGTATTAGAAACACAAGAAAGCGCTTGAATCATCATATTTTGGCGAAGTTCTTCTGCATCTTTTGCACGCAAATATTCTTTGGCATATTCAACTTCGGCAGGATTTGCACTTTTGTCCCAACCCAAAATTGTGTCATTGTCGTGAGTTCCTGTGTACACAATTGTGTTTTTTATGTATGTGTGTGGAATGTAATCACTTTCTTCGTTCGGATTAAATGCAAATTGCAAAACTTTCATTCCAGGGTATCCAACATCACGTAAAAGCTTACGCACAGAATCTGTTAAAAATCCTAAATCTTCGGCAATAATTGGAAGGTCACCAAACTCATTTTTTAAGGCTTTAAACAAATCAAGTCCAGGACCTTTTTTCCACTCCCCTTTTTTAGCATTTTCCGAACCAAATGGAACGCAATAAAATTCATCAAATCCTCTAAAATGATCAATACGAATTACATCATAAATTTTAAAACAATGGGCAATTCTGTTTTTCCACCATTCATATTTTGTTTTTTTATGATAATCCCAATTGTAAACAGGATTTCCCCAAAGCTGGCCATCTGCAGTAAAAGCATCTGGAGGGCATCCTGCAACATCAATTGGTTTAATATCTTTATCTACATAAAACTGTTTTGGATCTTTCCATAAATCTGCACTATCAGCAGAAACATAAATTGGAATATCACCAATAATGTTTATTCCTTTTTCGTTTGCATATTCTTTTAAAGCTCGCCATTGTTTAAAAAAGAAATATTGAAGCATTTTATAATATTCAATTTTTTCTTTTTCAGATTCTGACCATTTTTGCAAAGCTTTTGGTTTTCGAAGACGAATATCATCTTCCCAAGTAGAAAAAGCAGCTCCTTGATGTGCATCTTTTACTGCCATAAACAAAGCGTAATCATTAAGCCAAAAGCCATTTTCTTGGCAAAAGTTTTCAAAATCAGCTGGAATATTATTTTTAAAATTTTCATAAATGATTTTAAAAACTTTTCCACGATTCACATAAACAAGTCCGTAATCAACATATCTTTCAGTTTCAGACCATTGCAAAGATTCATAATCAGCCTTTTGTAAAAATCCTTCTTTTTCTAACAATTCAAAATCAATAAAATAAGGATTTCCAGCATAAGTTGAATAACTTTGATAAGGAGAATCTCCATAACCTGTTGGTCCAACTGGCAAAATTTGCCAATAAGTTTGATTTGCTTGTTCCAATAAATCTACAAAATTGTATGCATTTTTTCCAAAAGTTCCAATTCCAGTTTTTCCTGGTAACGATGAAATATGCATTAAAACACCAGACGCACGTTTATCTAAAATACTCATATCTTTTTCCTTGTAAAATTATCCTTTTACAGCACCCGAAATTACACCTTTAATTATATATTTTTGTGAACAAATATAAAAGATAATAATTGGAATAATTGCAACAACTAACATTGCCATAAAGCCTCCGTAATCGGTTGCACCGTAAGCACCTTGCATTGCAATTTGAATTGCAACTGGAATTGTTTTTTGAGATTCACCCAAAATCAAGTACGGAAGCAAATAATCGTTCCAAATCCACATAACATTAAGAATTGCTACTGTTATTGTAATTGATTTTAGCATTGGAAATACAACTAAAAAAAAAGTTTGCAATGGTGTACATCCATCAATTGTGGCAGCTTCTTCAACTTCTATTGGAACCGATTTTATAAAACCTGTAAACATAAAAACTGCTAACCCCGCACCAAAACCCAAATAAACTAACACAATTCCAAAAACATTATTAAAAGCAATTCTATTAACAATAAATGTCATTGTGTACATTACCATTTGAAAAGGCACAATCATACTAAAAACAAAAAGATAATATAAACTTTTTGTAAATTTTGATTTTACACGACTTATATACCATGATGTCATTGATGTAAAAACAACAATAACAATTACAGCTGCAACAGTTATCCATACCGAACGAACAAAAGCATTAAAAAATCCAGATGTTGTTAGACCATTTATGTAATTTTCAAATCCAACAAAGGTTTGGGCATTTGGAAAAGTAAACGGTTGTGTAGAAACAAACAGTTTTGATTTAAATGAGTTCATTAAAACAAGTAACATTGGAACAATAAAAATAACTGTTAAAATGCTTAAAAAAATTATTGATATAGATTCTTTTAGATTTTGTCTTTTTTCAATTATCATTGTTCAAGCTCCTTTGATTTTGTAAGTTTTAATTGTGCAAATGCAATAATAGCAACAATCAAAAAGAAAATAACAGCTTTTGCTTGCCCTACTCCTTGCCAGCCCGAACGTCCATAAAACGTATTGTAGATATTCAGAGCAAGCATTTCTGTTTGTCTGTCTGGTGCACCATTTGTAAGAGCCAGGTTTTGATCAAACATTTTGAATGTATTAGTTAAAGTTAGGAAAGTACAAATTGTAATTGAAGGCATTACCATTGGGATTTTAATTTTGACTAAAGTGTCAAAAGTAGAAGCCCCATCAATTGCAGCAGCTTCCATTAAATCCGAAGGAATATTTTGTAGACCAGCAATATAAATTACCATCATATAACCTATTAATTGCCAGTTTGTAAGAATTACTAACCCCCAAAAACCGTATTGTGCTTTAAAAGAAATATCTTCTCCAAAAAGATATCCCAAAACACCATTTATCAGAAGATTCCAAATGTATCCTAAAACAATTCCACCAATTAAATTTGGCATAAAAAATACAGATCTAAAAAAGTTTGTTCCTTTTAGCCCTTTTGTAAGCAGCAAAGCCAACAAAAAAGCAAAAGTATTTACAGTAATAATTGAAACTATTGTAAATAAGGATGTAAATCCCAGCGAGCGCACAAAATCATTATCAAAGGTAAAAGCTTTTATATAATTTTCAAATCCAACCCATTTTACATCTGTAATAACTTTAAACTGGCCAAAAGAAAGAGAAACTCCCATAACAAAAGGCACAACAAAGAATAAAATAAATGCAATTAATGTTGGTAATAAAAACAACGGAAAATATTTTTTTATTGGATTAGTAACAGATTTTTTTTTCATAAATAAACTCCAATTTTTTTTAATGGCTGTCTAAAATATATCTTTTACACGCATTTAGAGATTCCCGCATCAATGTGCGGGAATGACAGTTTTAACATATTAGACAGCCAATTTTTTCAAAAAAAAATTACTGTGAAGCATCACTTTCTTTTTTCCAATCTGCAATTACATTGTTTGTAACTGTAGCCCAATTTTCGGAACCCTGAGCATAACGTAATAAATCTGAACCAAAATCTTCTTTAAAGACTTGTGATGGGAACAAAGTAAAATACCATGGAATTGTAGTAATATCCGATTTTTTCATCCAATGCAAAACTTCAACTGCCAATGGATCTTTTGGTTTTTCAGATTCTGTAAAAGTATCAAAAGGAGAAATAAATCCAAGTTTGTTGATTACATAATCTTTTCCTTTTTCTGATGAATAAAGCCAATAAACAAAATCAACTGTTGCTTTTTGATCTTCGGCTGAAGCTTTTTTATTTACAGCATAGAAATTTTCTGTTCCAATACAAAGCCCTTGTTGTGGATCAACTTTCATTCCTGTGTAAATTGGCAAATATTTGATTTTATCTGATTCTACAACGTTTCCTTTTACACCTTCAATTTGACTCCAAGCCCAGTTTCCATTTTGAACCATAGCACATTCACCAAGAGCAAATTCAGACATAGAATTATCAACAGTTTTTATGCCAACTTGTTTTGGTGGAATTACAGAATTGTTTAAATACAAGTCAAAAATGTTTTTAAAGTTTTTGTTGTATTCAAAAGTGATTGTGTCTGTTTGGTCAGAAGTTAAATCAATATTGTTATTTGTAAATTCATAATAAATTGGAATATTCAAAAGATGAGTTTGCCATCGCCAATCTTCCCCAGCCTTTAGTGAAGTTGAAGCAAAAACGCCTTTTATTCCAAGACCTTTTGCATTTTTTTGCATATCTTCAACAAGTTTTTTAAGCTTTTCAAAGTCGTTAATTTCATCCATATTTTTAAATGAAGTTCCACGTTTTTTTAATGCAAAATATTTATCTGTAATATCTTTGTTGTAAATAATTCCATAGCCTTCCAAAACATAAGGAATTCCGTAAACGCCACCTTTATCTGTTATAGCAAGTGATTTATCAGTAAGATGTTTGTACAACTCTGTATCTTTTAAATCTGCACAATATTCTTTCCAGTTTGCATAACCTTTAGGGCCATTAATTTGAAACAATGTAGGTGGATTTCTGTTTGCCATTTTGGCGGTTAAAGTTGACTCGTAAGCATTGTTTGCTGCAGTTTCAATAATAACTTTTACACCAGTTTCTTTT
>JAEIGA010016892.1_pt1 | contig 11106 bp, 8 predicted proteins | sample 9270691 | NCBI WGS metagenome assembly JAEIGA01 (sample SAMN17057246, study PRJNA624740) | gut metagenome | biome: biome; isolation source: fecal sample | host: Bos grunniens | place: China: Xizang | collected 2019 | reverse complement strand
TACTCCTTCAGAAGGGCAACCGTAGCGGCGCAACCCTCCTCTACGATCTCGCGTACGGTCTTTGAGTCGTCGAGCTGAGGCTCCTGCTCAAGGTAGCCAACTGAGTAACCGGGTGCAAATACTACCTCACCCTGATAGTTCTTGTCGATGCCGGCGATAATCTTCATCAGGGTAGACTTACCCGAGCCGTTAAGACCGATGATACCGATCTTTGCACCGTAGAAGAATGAGAGATAAATGTTGTTCAATACTTTTTTCTGATTGGTGAAGGTCTTCGATACGCCCACCATCGAAAAGATAATTTTTTCGTCTGCCATATCTATTATGTTTTTATTATATTCGCGTATATATTTTGCAAATATACAAAACTATCGCATCAAAACCAACTTTTACCTCATTTTACCTTGATTATATATAGCGGCCATCGCGCTATAAGCCGCAATGATAGCAAGATAAATTTTTATAATAGAAAATATCTTGACAAGCTCATGTTTTCAACTATCTTTGCAATAGGAAAACAAAACAATATTTACTTACACATAAAACAGACAAAACTATGAAAAGCATTAAAGGAACTTTAACTGAGAAGAATCTTTTGAAATCATTTGCAGGCGAGAGCCAGGCACGTAACCGCTATACTTTCTTCGCAAGTGTAGCAAAGAAGGAGGGCTTCGAGCAGATCTCTGGCGTATTCATGGAAACTGCCGAGCAGGAGAAGGAGCATGCCAAGCGTTTCTTCAAATACTTGGAGGGTGGCGACGTGGAGATTACCGCTACATACCCAGCCGGCAAGATCGGCACCACAGCCGAGAATCTTGTAGCAGCAGCTGCAGGAGAGCATGAGGAGTGGGATGTTCTCTACGCTGAATTCGCCCGCGTAGCTGACGAGGAGGGCTTTGCTGATATCGCTGAGACTTTCCGTCAGATCGCAAAGGTTGAGGCCGAGCATGAGCGACGCTACTTGACATTGCTTGAACGCGTTAGCAATGGTACAGTATTCGTACGCGACAACGAGATCTGGTGGCAGTGCCGCAATTGTGGTTACACAATGCTCGCGAAGGAGGCTCCCATCAAGTGCCCCGCTTGCGCCCACCCGCAGTCATTCTTCGAGCCGAAGAAGGAGAATTACTAAATCTTGCGTCCGAACGACGACTCTCCTGACGTAGGAAATCATAACAACCTAACCACTGACGAGGCATAAGTCGGGCAGGGTAGGAGTTTGAACGGTGAGATCGGTGCTATACCTTTTCTCCACTGACTCAGGATAGCGCCAAAAATAAAATTAGTAGTGATTTGTTATTAGATGGTGAGGTTGTCCCTCGGGGGCAACCTCCTTCTATATACCGATGTGATCCTCCACGTCCTGCATAAACCGGTCGTAACGACGCCTCGAATCCTCACTCATCTTAATCGTATCGCCCACCTCGCGCGGCATCACAGCATAGTCGGGCAGATGAACCCATACGGGATCAAGAGTTACGTTCAGACTCCTGCGCTGGCTGAAGCTTTCATTTAACAGAACGCTGTCAACTATCTCAACATCAATGGTTGCTATCAGTCCGCCATCGCGATAGCGAGTGCGCTGATTCGACACGAAATTACCCAGCGAAAATATTGTTACACGCCCCAGCGAATCCATCTCCATCGGCTGCACAACATGAGGATGCGAGCCGATGATAATCTCTACGCCGTGACGCTTGAGGAACTCCGCCATGGCACGTTGCTCACGGTTTGGCGTGCGCTCATATTCATTACCCCAATGCACAAATGCCATAATAAAATCTACCTCCTCCCGCGAGATGGAGGCTATATCGCGAGCCATTACGACCGTATCCAGCCGATTGACTATGCGCCCCTTGGGCGTAGGGATTCCATTGGTGCCGTAGGTGTAATTAAGTAGCGCAAAGCGTATGCCGCAACGCTCCAGGTAAAGAATGTTATTGGCCAGATAATCAACACTATCCTTAAATGCTCCCGTGTGCGAAATTTTTACTTCGTCAAGAATCTCTACGGTCGAAGCAATGCCTCGTCCTCCCGCATCACAGCAGTGATTGTTGGCCAGTGCAGCCACATCCACACCCGCATCCTTTAGCGCAGAAGCCAGCGCCGCCGGCGAGCGAAAAGCTGGGTAGCCCGAATAGGGCCCTTTGGCCGACAGGGTAGTCTCAAGATTTACCATAGCAAGGTCGGCGGAGCGAAACCTCTCGCCCACATAACGAAACATAGGCTCGTAGTCGTACGTTATGCTGTCAGCCTTAAGCGCCGAGAGCAGCTGCTCATCGTGCTGCATCAGATCTCCCGCCACAACGATTCGCGCACGACGCACCTCGGCTCGTGCCTGAGGCTCATCTTCCACCTCAGCACGGGGAGCAAAGAGTAGCGGCAGGAGTGCCGCCGCAAACATCAGCATTATGGCCACGGAATTCTTCATGGCATAAAATTAATAAAAATATCGCAACAAAAAAAGCGGGCAACCCTTAGGTTGTCCGCTCACCAATTCGATAATAAAATAAGTTGATTCTACGCTCGAAGGCATTATTTCGTCAGAAATAGTACTGTACCATCATACTCAGGCGGTTAGCCTCACCCATCTGGCCATTCATATTCTTGCGCGAGCCATGCAGATACTCCAGCGCTAAGCGGCAGTTATCGGTAAGCTGCAGGAATACATTTCCGAAGATGTAGCTGCCTCGTTTATACTGGTTATCGGCATAGTAGCCATTGTGTCGCTCCACTCGAACCGTCGAGTAGCCACCCGACACCCACAGGTACGAGGGGATGATATTGACCTGACCTGCAGCCTGCCAAGCCCACATAGGCATGGTTTGTATGCTCTCTGCATTGGCCGGATTGGGTGTAAAGTCAAGACCGCTGCCTGTCAAATCCTGGATATATGGGGTTATGCCCTGACCATAGATTGCATTACCGTAGAGCGTAAACCAGCGACCAAACTCCACGTGGGTGCTGGCCTGCACACCCCAGCCAAAGAGGCTTGTATTCTCATTTGTTGCCTTATTGTGCAGATACATATTGCGGAATACGGCTGAAGCACGGAAGTGACTCTGGCGATTCTCGCCCCAGGCATACTGCAGATATACGGGGAAGTCGGGCACACGCTGCGCCAGCGACTGAAAGTGGTCGCCATATGTTCCACTCACCTTAGGCATCTCGGCTGCTACGCCGGCACGCATATGATCGTCGAGGAAGTCTATCTCATAGCGCAACAATGTGGCAAAGTTGAAGTTGTAGGCATTTGGGCCCTGGTGATCAATAGTCTCGGGCATAGCCAACAGGTCGCAAAAAGTCGTGACATCGCGACCAGCCGTGAAGCCCAGCATCGAGATGTAGGCCGAGCGCAGGTGAGGCACATACGAGAACTCCTCGCCACCGCGAAAATCCATATCGACATATGCCACCACACGTCCCAGCACATCGGAGTTTATTACCGCCTTGGTGTACAGACGCGACGCCGTAGCATCCATCATCACTCGCTGGCGGTTGGCAAAGCTCGCCGCGATGGGAATGTCGTAAGGGACAAAATCGATATTATCGACAGCACCCTTAAAGTCGTAACTGGTGCGGAAGTTGATCTCGCCACCAATACCGAGCATGAAGCGTCGGTTCTTGGTCGAAAAGATAAACTGCGGATTGTGCATCTGCTGGAATCCCTTGCGGCGCGTAGCCTCAAACTCCTCGATTGCCCAGTCCGTCTGCTCCCCATCATTGCTGCTCTGCTCGGCTGCAATAATGTAAACATTTGGCTTACTGCGTGAGTATCGGTTGCCGTAGTGTTGTGCCGAGGCGCTACCGACCATAAGCGTAGCCAACAAAAGTGTTGAAAAAAGTCTAATTGTTTTCATAAGCGGACAGTTTTAGTCTATTCTAAATTTTGTTTGTATCTTTGCTCAATCTGCGATGTGTCCTGCACCCTCGAAGAATGGCTCGCAGATGATTTTTTACAACTTATATGCCAAATGGCGTTGTGCTTATCGGGCATAACGATTAAGATATGATGATCTGGATTATACTCCTCTGTTCGCTCATAATGATGTGGCTCGACTACCGTGCCACCCAACGCATAGTACCCGTTCAAAGAGTCACACTCCGACGCCGCCTGCTTATGGCATTGTGGCTGCTTGACCTGTTGCCTCAGATCTATTGGTTGCTTACGAATGAGCTACTTTGGCGTGATAATCCCACCTGGATGGTCGTGGGATCAATGTGGATCTACTTCATATATATGATTACGGTCATCGCCCGAGGCCCCCTGATGCTTGCACTGGCCTACACACAGAGCATCTGGTGGCGAGTTGTGGCTGCTTTCCTGGGCATATTTCTTATATGCCAGTTTGTCTATGGCATGGCTGTAACGCGCACCGACTATGCTGTGCGTCACGTCATTCTTCGCAGTGAGCGACTACCCGCCACATTTGATGGCTACCGCATTCTGCACTTTTCCGATCTGCACGTAGCATCACTGGTAAGACCTAAGCGCGAAGTGGCCGATATTGTCAATATCTGCAATGCTCAGCAGGCGGATATGATAGCCTTTAGCGGCGATCTTATCAATGTGCGCCACTCCGAGCTGACACCACAAATCACAGATCTGCTGAGTGAACTTAGCGCCAAGGATGGGGTATTTGCCGTTACGGGCAACCACGACAGGGGAGTATATGTCAGGGATTCGCTGACAATCACAACAGCATATACCACCTCGCAGGTTATTGCCACGGAGAAGGAGATGGGGTGGCAGGTGCTGGATAATGATACGCAATATATCCATCGTGGCAAGGACTCCATTGCCATTACGGGCATATCCTTTTCCGCGCAGCTGCAGGATGCTCGCCACTCATCCAATCTTCCAGAGGTCGATATCAGCAAGGCGTACGGCGATGCAAACAAAGGTGATTTCAACATAACCATAGCCCATATTCCGCAACTATGGGATCGAATTTTGGACGAAGGTTATGCCGATCTTACACTCTCGGGACACACCCACGCCATGCAGATCAAAATACCCGTTGGACGACGAGGCATTTCGCCGTCACGACTGCTATACAAACGCTGGAGTGGATTATACGAGAAACGCAACAGATGGCTCTACATCAACGACGGCATAGGCCTTACGCTGTATCCTATGCGTCTGGGAGCACCTCCCGAGATTACAATTATTGAGTTGCACTGCAAATAGTATATAGATTTTGTTTTTATTGCTCGAGTTAGAACATCCACATAATAAGAGCGTTAAGCGCAGCGGTAATATTAAGAGGTCATTTTTAGAAGAAAAATGCGTCAAAATATTTGCAGATTCCGAATTTTGTACTACCTTTGCAATCGCAATCAGCAAATGGTGCGTTAGTTCAGCTGGTTAGAATACGTGCCTGTCACGCACGGGGTCAGGGGTTCGAGCCCCCTACGCACCGCAGAAGGCTTTAAGCAATAGCAGACGATTCTTTTTGAGAATCGTCTTTTTTTGTGTTGTAGCGTATGTGAGTAAACTCCCACGCCCAACACAAAAAAAAAATCAGCCAAAGGCTTCTGCTATTGCTCAGCGTCGGGCACTGCTCACTTAAATACGGGGTTACGAGGATAAATGATATTTATTTTCAAAGGTATCCTCGTTTCGGCTGCGCCGTTCGAGTCCCCTTAATTTTCGGTCAAGTCCACTATATTTTTCAAAGGTATTTCCGTTTCGGCTACGCCGTTCGAGTCCCCAAAATAAATAAAAAAACGTCATTCCACATTTCTGCATTTTAGGACTTTGTTAATACCCAAAAGTTGCTATGCGGAAATGATTGGAATCTACCTTTGTGAATAAGCCTTACTGATAGATATGAAGAATAGTCGGTTTCAGCAAGGGTATATTTCCCCCGCGGGCGTTCGAGTTCAATTCAAACCATTTTTTTCACATTCTGGGGCTATTTTTTCGTTTTTGTGCATAAACATATTGTGGTTTGCGTAGATTTATTAATTTTGCCATATAACTTAAACTTTGAATTATTTCAAGACAAAAATATGAGAGTAAATACAGATTTTTTACATCTTATCAATCGTATCGAAGAGGGTCATCTCTACACTCAGCAGGAGTGCGAATTCCTGCTCTCGTTCCCCGAGACCTCGCTCGAGGCCTCTATCACACGAGGTGTAGCTGATCGCCTGTCGCGCGAGAAATTCGGCAACAAGGGACTCATCTTCGGACAGATAGGAGTCGAGGTGGCTCCCTGTGGCGGTCGTTGCCGTTTCTGCTCATTCTCTGACGAGTTTACTACCTTCACGCCCCATTCATTAAGCGATGAGGAGCTCTTGCAGAAAGCCGACGACTTTTGCTCATCGGGCGAACTGAATGCCCTTGCACTTATGGTGTTGCACAACACCTCGTTTGAGCGTACGCTCAGCGTCATCAGCAAGGTGCGTGAGCGTATTCCAGCATCGACGCAGATTATGATTAATATGGGTGATTTCTCGCTCTCGCAGGCCGAGGAGTTGAAGGCTGCTGGTGCCGACGGATCATATCACGTATGGCGTTTGGGCGAGGGTACCGATACAATTTTTACCAAGGAGCAGCGCTTTGCCACCATCGAGAATATCAAGAAATCGGGTCTCGACCTCTATTACTGCTGCGAGCCTATCGGCCCGGAGCATACACCCGAGCAGATGGCCGAGCAGATCCTGAAGGGTGTCGAGTATGAGTGTTTCCAGCACGGAGCTATGCGACGCGTCTATGTGCCTCACTCTTCGCTGGCGCATCTGGGGGTTATCTCAGAGTTGCGTCTGGCACAGATTACCGGTGTGGTAACGATGGCTGCTATCCATAGTCCCGAAATCACAAGCATCGGCGTTCACGAGCCCAATAAGTTGGGCATCACATCGGGTGCTAATGCAATCTATGCCGAGACAGGCTCTAATCCTCGTGACACGAAGAGCGAGACAACAGGTTCACACGGTCTTACGATCGAGGCGTGCAAGCAGATGTACCGCGAGTGTGGATTTGAGTTGTAGGCAGACTCTACAAAATAAAAAAGAGGCTATTCCCGTGAAAGGAGTAGCCTCTTTTATTTATCCCACAAGGATTATTTAACCTTGTATGCCATCAGTGCCTCGCCGTGGCGTATATACATCACGCCATTGACAATTACGGGGTGTGCCCAGTGAGGACCCGAACCCTTGGTTATGCGGAACTGTGAGATGACCTCAAACTTGTCGCGTGCGGGTCGAACCAATGCAACGGCACCCGTGCGCTCGTTGTAGCAGTAGAGCATACCATCGGCAGCGATAATTGAGCCCTTGCCCTTATTCTCCCAGTTGTGGTCAAGGAGGCTTTCGCCCGTATTCCAATCTACGCCGACCCAAGTACCCTGACCATTGTTAAGCCAGTTAGAACCATAGATTACTCCATTAAGCTCAACATAACCGCCGTGATGCGTGTCGAGAGTCTCGTTCTTCCACAATAACTTTACGCTCTTCAAATCGTCGGCGAGCTGCAACATATATGAGTTGATGTCATAGCCGTGGCCGAAGAAGATCTTGCCATCCTTGAATAGAGGAGTATTGGGTGCGATGCTTGCCCAGCCCGTAGCGTTGCGAGCGGTACCCCAATCAGCGAACTCCCACTCTACATCGCCAGTATCGGGATTCACACCAAAGATATGCACTGCTGTAGAGCCTATAATCTGGCGCTTGCCCTTATATGTGATAAGCATAGGAGAGACATAGGCTCCCGTATCGCCCCACGCCTTTGTGCGCCAAATCTCTTCGCCTGTGTTCTTGTCCAGCGCAACCATTGTCGTTACATCGCCCGCAGGAGTAAAAATCACCTTGTTATCGAATACAAGAGGGCACTCCGATGTACCCCAGTTGCCAGTCTTACGAGAATAAACCTTGCCTCCATCTTTGCGCCATAGCTGCTTGCCATCAGCTATCGACAAACATACTATTTCGCCAGAACCACTTATGACATAGGCCTTACCATTGTCGATGGCAGGTGTTGTGCGGGTCTCAGGATAGGTCTGATCCCACGGCTTGCCATAGGCTACACTATATATCTGTTTGCCGTCGAGAGTATATGCCGAGAAAGTCTCCTGTGTTTGGTCCTCATTCATACCCGTGATATACAACTTATCTCCAACAATGACAGGGCTCGAATAACCCTTGCCAGCATCCAGTGTCTCCCACAACTTCTCGGGGCCAGCCGCAGGCCACTGCTTCAAAAGTCCTGTTTCGGGGTAGATACCATTGCGCTCAGGACCACGCCAACCATAGGGTGTAGTCTGGGCAGATACACTTGCCGTCATAAAACATACAATGGCAAGAATTGCTACTCTGCATAAATGTTTTCTTTTCATCTAATACCTGTTTTTATTTAATCTTATAAGCCATCAGTGCCTCGCCGTGACGCAGATACATCACGCCATCCTTGATTACGGGATGTGCCCAATGTGGACCCGAACCCTTTGTTATGCGGAACTGCGAGATGACATCAAACTTTTCGCGCGAAGGTTTAACCAAAGCAACGGCTCCCGTACGCTCGCTGTAGCAGTAGAGCATACCATCGGCTGCGATTACTACGCCTGCACTCTTGTTTGCCCACGCATCGGCATAGAGGGTCTTGCCCGTCTGCCAGTCCAGCGCACACCATGCCGAGCTTACGCGGTCGTGGTTAGTGCCGTAAATCGTGTCGTCGATGAGAACATAGCCACCATGCTGCGTATCCATATCGCCATTGTGCCAAACGAGCTTCACGCTCTGCATATCGTCGGCCAACTGCAGCATGAATGAGAAGATGTCGTAGCCGTGGCTATAAAAGAGTTTGCCATCCTTGAACAGCGGGGTGTTGGGTGCGATGTTTGCCCACGATGCCTCGGTCTTGGGCTTGATGGTGTATTGCCACTCAATCTTGCCCGTATCGGGGTTCACGCCAATCATATTGTTTGCCGTAGCGCCCACAATCTGACGACGACCCTTATATTCGATAAGCAGCGGCGAGAGGTAGGTAGAAGGATCACCCAATGCACCACTACGCCATATCTCCTTGCCCGTATTCTTATCCAGTGCAACCATAGTGGTGAGGTCGCCACCCGGGGTATAAATCACCTTGTTGTCAAACACCAGAGCACACTCCGATGTACCCCAGTTACCCGTCTTGCGAGCAAATTGCTTTGCGCCATCGACACTCCATAGGATCTTGCCGTCGAGAGTATTGATGCATACAATCTGTCCTGCACCGCTGATCAGATAGGCCTTGCCATTGTCGATTGTTGGCGTTGTGCGCGTCTCGGGATATTGACCATCCCAGGGCTTGCTGTAGGGTACAGAGTATAACTTCTTGCCATCGAGTGTATAGGCCGTAAAGATCTCCATCGACTGGTCGTCGCTCATGCCCGTGATATATACACGGTCGCCCGCAACAACAGGACTCGAATAGCCTTTGCCAGCTTCGAGCGATTCCCACAATAGCGCAGGACCCGCCTCGGGCCACTGTTTCAACAACCCTGTCTCGGCATATATACCCGTACGATTCGGACCACGCCAGCCATCGTGTGCAATCTGTGCCGATGCCGAGTATAAACCCAGCGTAGCAATTGATAAAAGAATGATTCGTTTCATAGTTTTTATGTTAGTGAGTTTTCGTTATATCGTGTGAGGCAAGCACCTGTTCGATTTGCAGACGAACAAACAGTCGCACCAAAATAAGCATAGCAGCAACCACCGCCACGCCACCAATCCATATCCATACACCTACGGCACTCCATCCTCGGCCTATACCGATCATTGCACCCACAACTCCCGATAGGATGGCTATGCGAGGGATGAATATATTTTCCTTGTATAGAATCGAGGCTATGCGTCGAGTCGGGAAGCCCAACAAGCGGTAGTAGCGTATATCCTCTGCCGAGCGCGTTAGATTCTTGCGCACGACGATGGCAAAGCTCAGAAGTCCCAGCAAAAGGCCTATGCTGCCAAGTGTCATGAATATACTGAGATATGTATCCGTCACCTCGTTGATTGTCTCCAGTCGCTCGTGTGTTGGCGTTACTCTGATGCCATATTCGTAGAGGCTCTGTTGCAGATATTGTTTCATGTCGTTGGGCTCACTGCTCCGCACAAGAAATATGTTACAACCATTATTCTCAGGCCATGCCTTGTCAAAAAGGTCGGAGTCAATAAGTATATTGCCATGGAATATGCTGCCCGTGAATGTGGCAACGGGAATAATTCGCAAGGCTCGTCCATCGTGTGTAGAGTAGTGCAGCGTATCGCCCAGCTGCTTGCCCAGGCTCCACATCAGCACCGTAGCATCGACGATGGCGGGATAGGTATCCTCGGCAAGAGGTTTTCTTATTAGATGGAATAGTTCTCGGCGGTCGGCATTGAAGATGTTGTCGCCAACTTCAAACTCAGCCTGCTCCAAAGCCTCAGCATTCACTCCAAGCACCGAGGGCAGCGAGATTTTATTAAGATTCATGCAACTTGCATCATCAGCACCGTAGCGCTTCAGAGCAAGGGCGTAGCCACTCCATTGTGATGCAATACCCAACTCCTTGCGACCCGCTTCGGTCGATGGATCGTGCTGCATGGCAACCGATGTCTCGCACCACAGGTCGTAACCACCCGTAGCGGCCGAGAGCTCCGCACCGTTATCGAACGAACGACGGTTCAATCCCACAACAAATGTAATAAACACTCCGAATGCGAGTGTCAGGAGCGATAGCATAGCACCTCGGCGTGAGGCATATAGCGAGCCCTCAATTATGCGACGGGGCGATAGGGTATTTACCTGTAAAGCTTTCTGTCGTCGCACCATTGTCCACAGGTCGATGCCAACCATTGCCGTGAGCATAAAGCAGAGTCCTGCCACCACGGCTACGAGCACCGATGCTGTGGCTGAGATAGCATAGATGTAGGTCACTATGGTTGCAATGGTAAGCAACGAGAAGAGAACTCCGCGCGTGGCAATGCTCTTTGTCGATATGGCATCCACACCCTTACGCTCGGTGTCAAACCTTCCGACAGCACCCCTTATTGCCCATGCCACCACGGCGGCAGTCAGCGCAGTCGAGGCAACGGTGCCCAAAAGAATTGTTATCGGTCGGAAATGGAGCGAGAACG
>JAEIGA010016891.1_pt1 | contig 11106 bp, 15 predicted proteins | sample 9270691 | NCBI WGS metagenome assembly JAEIGA01 (sample SAMN17057246, study PRJNA624740) | gut metagenome | biome: biome; isolation source: fecal sample | host: Bos grunniens | place: China: Xizang | collected 2019 | reverse complement strand
TCAAAGAATACAGCAGGCTCACCCTTGTTAATCTTATCAAGCATCTTTTTCATTGTCTCGGCTGCAGCCTTGTTTTTGGCTCCGATCATGAAAGCAAATTTGCTGTTAATGATGCTCATGTTAATTGCATTATCAAGGGCAGATAACTTCTCGGCATAATATGCGATTATGTCAAAGATGCCTCTGTAGTCCGGCATAAACTTAAGAATTTCACCCTCGGTATGAAGCTGATACCTGTTCTTGATATCAAGCTCAGAGGCCCGGGGATTTGCAATGATAAACTCGGTAGGCTGATAGTAAAAGTCGATACCATAAAGGGAACCGGGCTGAAACCAATAACCGAGCTTTTCATTCTTTGATACAAATACATAACCAAGTTTAAGCAGACAGAACAGCAGGAAATCCCTGCGTGATCCCTCCCATTCTTTCGGGAGGACTGTCTTAAGTCGCGACACGGCTCTCTGGAAAAGACTTCTCTCCCAATAGGCAAAGGTCGCATTGTTGTATGCCTTTACCATGCTCGGGGCATAATGTCCGGCTATGGTGTTCAGGCTTTCAAAATTTAATGGGGTATAAAAAGCCATTGTTAACCTCCCTTAAGGGGCCGGGGAAACCCTTAAGCTTCCCCGGCTTATAACTCCTGTTGAGGCTGACATTAGTCGGCCATGTAGTACACGATAAAGTTCTCGGTAGCGTCCCACAGAGGGTTCTTATTGATTGTGTTCCAAATCGTTCTGTATTTCTTACGAGCTTCGAGGGGGCTCGATGCTATATCTTCAAGATGGAAATCAACCATTACGGCATCCTTATCAAATAAGCAGCCAAGTACGAGAGACTGGGTTACTGCAGAGCCGGCAATCTGAGCACTGGGATCGGATGTGTCAGGGATTGCAGGGGTAAAGCTGATTGCATAAGGGTCGTTGATGTTCTGCCAGTAAGCAACCTTTTCGAAGTTTTCAAGCTTTAAATACTGGTCGTTAAAGATTGCAGGAAGTACACGAGCCTCAGCATCATTCCAAAACTTAGCAATCATCATCATGCGCTGATCTTCTTTCCTGGTCTGACGAGGAAGTACATAAGAGTCAGCTCCGACAATCTTAGCAGGGCTCCAGTGATAGAGAACGCTTCTTTCCTCAAGCATATCGGAGTCAGTCTTAACGGTTGATACAAGAACCGCAAGAAGCTCTTCAAAATGCTGTTCAAGAATAGCAGCAGATGTGTAAGAGGTGCCATATGTAGCATTGAAGATAGTTGTAAGGTTTCTGAGAGAGCCTGGCATATCAGCGGTAAGGTTAAATGTACCTGCGATAGCGGTAAGCATTGTAAGACGAGAGAAAGCTTCTTTCTCGGTCTCGATGTCGTTAGCTACAGATACAAGGAAGCCGTTAAGGAAAGCGGTCCAAGCTTCAGGGCTTCTGAAAGCTTCCTTAAGTGCCTTTTCGTAAATGGTGTAAGGGTACTGCCATTCTACACCGCCTCCGAACCATGCCTGGTATGTAACAGGCGCGGACTGAAGGAACATAGATTCAACAGACATCTGTACAGGGGGTGTGCTGCTGTCATAATGTACACCATTGTCGACACCCATAGCTAAGTTTTCAGGGAACAGCTGTGTATTTGCTGCGCCGGTAGGAACAGCTTTCTTTGCGTAGTAGGAAATCTTTCTGATACGGTTAGCAAAAAGTCCCGAATCGAGTGCGTTGATTAAAGAAAATTTTGCCTTGTAAGGTCTGATAGCGATAAGATCGCGAGAAGCTACAAGGGAAAGTGTGTTAATTACGTTGTCAATGCCTGACTGTAAAATGGATTCTCCGACAGAGGCAAATGTAGAACCATCGATTGCCTGAATGGTGGCATTTTCACCAAACATCTCGGCAGCCATGGCATTAATCCATGCATAACCGTCGGTTACGTTTAAACGTCTTGCCATAATTATCCTCCTTAATTAATAAAGGTTTCGTAGAGATTCCTGCACGAGTTCACGCGCAGTTTTCTGGTTACCGCTTCCCAGGTCCTTGTTAGCGTTATCAGACTGAATCTTTTTGATTGTGGTCTGAGCTTCTTCCAATTGCCCGGTAAGCTCTTTGATTTTATTATTAAGCTCGTCTATCTCCGTTTTCGCCTCAGGCTTTTCAGGCGGTGCCTCAGGTTCTTTCTTTTCCGGGGGAGTCTGGGCCGGTTCCTGTGCCAACTTAATCAGCTCGTTGACATCCGATGCAGCGTACCCACTCTTAGCGAGCTCGATAATCTGTTCCGAATCAATGCCCGATGCATTGATCTGCTTAATATCCGCAGGCTTATAGCCCATGGTACCAAGCTTAATCATGTTTACCAATTCCATGTAAAACCTCCTTTTGACTAAATGAGTCAATCCCTATGTTTAAAATAAGGAAGTGCCTTTATGTGCGATCAACACGAGCGACACCGGCCCACCGGCCTGATCAGGTGTCTGAGCACTTCCTTACCTTATATATACCATTTTTGACTATAACAGTCAATTAATGGCTTATTCCAAACAGAATAATGCTATTCCAAATAGAATAATGCTATTCGTAATAGAATCCTGAATTAAGAAAAGTATTAACAGCTTCACGATCCATATCAGGGCCACTGATTGCCAGTGATGCATCAGCACATTTTACAAATCCTGAAAGACTGCTTATCTGCCTTGCCTCCATCAGGGGCATACCTGTGGTTGCTATATAATCGAGCGGATCGGATGTTTTCTTAATAAAAGAAACACAGTCGATGTTTTCATATATAGCCATAACTTTACCGCCTGTAGTTCCCTTGTAGGAAAGTGATGGAGCTGCAGCTGTGGCGAGAGCATTAACACCGGCTGCAGCTGCTCCCAGGGAAGCGGTAACGGTTCCTGCTTTACTCGGTGCAGCAATTGCCTGTGCTATTCCTGTAGCTGTAGACAGAGCACCGGCAATAGCTCCCTGAACATTGGCACCTACACGCGCCACAGGACAATTAACTGCAATATTAAATGTGAGAGTCGATACAATATAGTTGTTAGAATCCCGGAGTCGTACAAGTACATCGCCGGTAGTAATATCAACCGCGTAGCATACTTGAATTTTATTATCATAAAAATCAAGAGGATTAATGTCAACGCTGCCAAAGAACGGTATATACATTCTGACTGTAGTAAAGGGATTGCCTTTTCTGAAGTCTGAATACATGTGCTGAATAGTTACCGTAGGCCTTAATTCTTTAATATTTACACTTGTAATTCTATAGCCGGTTACACCGCTGACATCATCAACACCGATGCGGATAGTTTCGGATACGGTTCCGGGGGTTGCTGAGTCAAATGCTAATGGAATCCATATGCAGGATACAATAGCATCGGCAGTTTTTAAGAACGTTGCTTTTAATGCATCGAGAATATCAGTAATAGACGGATCATTCAGCCAGTCACTATTAACATAAGAGGCAAGGGCCTGAAGATTAGCTGCACTGATGAGGTAATAACATGTAAAGCCGGCGCCACTTCCGATATTGTTAAGTACCGTAAGTACATATGTACCTGTGGCATTAAAGAATCCCTGCATAGAAACTTCATTATGCAGTATATACATATCGTTGTGCATTGCGCAGGATTCATCAGGAATTAATGTATTATATGCTGAAGCTGCACGCTCAATCATACATGTATAACCACCGATGGCAGTCTTATAGGTTGCCAATACGTCCTGGCTGCAACTTACTTCTACCGTATCATTAGTTAAATGCCTTACGTCGGATACAAAATAGTAATGTCCGAACGCTTCAACATAAACAATGTTGAAAGCATCTGAAGCTGTCAATATGAATACCGGGGCTTCCAGACTTGTACCGGCTTTAAGATTTACATTAACCTGGGTACCGCCTGTAGGTCTTTTAGTTGAATTTTTCCTTTTTGAAAAGGATGTCCAGTAGTTAATCGTCATTTAATACGCACCTCTTTTCCGGCTTTAACTATATACATCGGGGGCTTAATCTGAGGGTTAAGTCTCTTAATCTCGTCAAAGGTTATACCGCATCTTCTCGCAATGGCGCGGAGTCCCTCACCGGCATGAGGCATTGTATAGATCGGAACCTCTACAAAACCGTTAAGACTCTCGTTAACCTCATCGGCAAACTTCTGAGCATTTGCTACAAACCAATCACCGGGGCAGCTCTTCTTTGCATACCACCGATGGAAAGTCATAAGCATTTCATTATCTTTAGGCTTATAAGCTAAAGCTGCAGCCTTATCCGGGATATATATAAATCTATCTTTGCCGTTACGCTTACAGCAGTCTACAGCAAGCTTAACCAGGGATGTCCATACCTTATTATTAAATGCGTAGGGAGCAGCTGCATCAGATGCGCACTCGACTGTAATGGCCTTTTGGTCCTGCAGTGCATTCGAGGTGCACCATGAGCGGTAAGCTTCCGGCACTATTAAACAAATACGGCCGTCAGTACCGATGCCATAATTGCATGATGCATTTCTTTTCGGATCCTCAAATCCTTTACCAATTCGCTCAACCGTCACCTGTCCTACATAGCAGTGCGGTGTAAATCTGCTTATAGGCTGAGTCCTGGGCCCGGAGTGATTCGGTGATAACTGGGTATAGGTTACCAGGCTTGAATTACTCATCGCTCTTTCCTCCCTTCTTAAGTGTATCCTCGATATTGTCGAGTCGTGCGTTGATTACGCTGAGCGTTGAGGAAAGCTCTGATAATGTTTTTGTAAGAGCTTTAAACTCAATGAAAAGAAAAACGCAGCAGGCAATCGGAAATCCTACATTAGTAATAACCTGAATAATTTCATCAAACATGGCTGTAACCTCCATTACAAAACAAGTTTACGTTACATCTTCAATATAACACAAAGAGCCGATACTGTCATATCGGCTCTAAGTGTGTTTGGTACATTGGTTTGGGGTATACGAATATATTACTTGGGGAGTAAGCAATATCGCAATTAAATAATAACACGACAGCCGGCACTAATCAATAGTACCGGCTGCGCATAGGGGTTCGTGCGTAAGACTTTTTCGGAGGCCTTACACCTCCATTATAACATTAATCCTCATCATCATCCTCAAATTCTGCAAAGGGATTGAATGCGTTACCCTTGGTTACGAATTTGATTGAGTTGGGATATACAGCTCCATCCTTTAAAGCTAAGGAAAGCTTTGCCTCCGCACCCATGTAAGGGAAGCCCTCTTTTATGAGTGTGAGCACATCAGGGCCCTCAGCTGCGTAAGTGTCTCCCAGTTCTCCGGCTAAGGTCTTGCCGAAGCAATATGCAAGGTCAAACTGTGTTGACACATTTACATAACCATTGAAATTCTTAATCCAATCGGGAGTAAACTTCTTTCCGGCATCCTTGAAAGCTTCCTCAAGCTCTTTTTTCTGCTCATCGGATAAAGTCACTTCTGCGAGGGTCAGCCAGAGCTTCTCTTCTGTGCTTCTCTTCTCAAACTCTTTAACTTCCCTTTTACATGTTATTAACTTACCTTTTACGATCATTTGTTTTTCCTCCTGTGTACTTTGGAAGCGTTGCCACATCTGCAGGCTTCCTAACCTCTAATAATGTTTTAAAATTTTCGCACGTTTCACCCTTATATGGACAGCCGTAGCAGGAAAGATTAAGATTCTTCCTGATTTGGCAAGTCTCGCTTATCGGTCTTACATTCATCTATTGCTTCCTTATTTAACTCTGTTATTACCTCCGATGTCACACCGAGTAAGTGTGTCAATACATATTCCGCTTCGATCGCCATACCCAGTGACACTATAGGGCTGTTAGTTCCTTCAGCCGGGGGAAGCCAGGAAAGCTTAACCATCTCTTTATAGTGCTTCTCATATTCAGTCACGATGTCACGCTTTATTAAAACCGGCTCCGGCTGCTTAAGCTTGTGATTCTCATTCATAAGAAAATACCGCCTTATCACCTTTTGTACGCACATCGCGCGTGATGGTAAAGGTCTTAAGTGTTAATTCGGAAACAGATCTGCAGATGCATGCAAGATGCTCGTAGGGATGTTCCTGTGTGGTAATCTGGTACTGATTGTTTGCGTAATCGCAGATAACTCTAAACTCAATTACTTTCATTTGTCTTTACCTCCATAATGTTGTTTGCGTGTTCAAGAAGATCTTCATAATACCTGTGCTTATATCCCCGATGAAATCCTACCTGGTACCCAAAGCCATAAGCTATGATGATTGAAATAATGCTGAAGCAGAACAGCAGCCAAAAGTCACTCATTAATAATTACTCCTTAATTTAAAATCGATTCCTGAATCTTGTACAATACCATCGTCAACAATTGCTTTTACAGGTATAGATGCAGTCCGCGGAGTTTCTGCTTTCCTGACATATTCAGTACATGATAAATTAAGTACCACATTACTCGGATAATTACCCGAATTAATATCAGTGTTCATATTCACGATAAGTCTGGTTGTTTGTGCTACATATGCGCATACCGTTTTATGCATACATGTTTTACAAGGGGCCTCCAATTCTTTCATTTTTTCCTCCGATCTTCCCAAATGGTAATTACAAGTGCCAGGATCGCTGAGGTAATGAGCAGTAAAAAGAATACTCCAATTAATGATAATATTGTTTTCACTTTTCAGCCCTCTCTTTAAGCTCACTGTTAACCATGTCCTGAATCAACAGCCAGAAACCGTTCTTAACCTTCATCATATCCGAGCCATTTGTACAGTCATTAAGCTTAAGTATTAATTCTGTCATGGCTATAGATATGTCCTCAGGACTGCCGGTAATGCTCATCATGCTCTCAAGATGGCCAGGGCCTACCTTTGTTACTTCGATACTCATAATTTTTTTATTCATATGCATGAACCTCCTATGCATTTACCTTATCACATTCGGGGACACGATGTTGTATTTTTTTAAGTACAATCCTTTAGTGGGATAAAGTCCTCCGTATATTTTACTGACTGCATAGCATTCCATTTTCTTATTGCATCTCGTTTCCGGGTGCAAAACTTCCCTGAATAATGCACACCATTACCATGGGCCATACACTCACTATTGATGCAGCATACATCTCCAATACCGTCACTCCAACCGATAATGATCCCCGGAGATCCGCAATACTTACATGGTGCTATATAGCCATTATATGCAATAGGACCGTAACTGCTGTTTTCGTTCATAAACTACCTCCCTATGTCCGCGATTTACAAGAACGCGTTAAAGCTCGCGTTCATTGTGACAAATCGCTAGATATCATAAAACTTCTTAAAATTAACTATCAGATCGTAATAGGAATATTTCTTAAACCGCATCCTGTCATCAATACAGTAAGCACGCAGATCTATTCCGATGTCGAGCCAGTATCTCTTCTGGTCGTTCTCTCTGTCGAGGTCGTAGGATTTAATGTACTGGCCTTTACTGTCAGTGACATAGTATTTACCTGTACCGGGGTGCAGGTAAATGTATATGTCATGATTGCGCCTGTAGTGCAGGTGATACATGCAGCGCATCCTTTTAAGTGACATGTCGCACACGTTGGAAAAGTCATTTTTACTGAATACACCTCCATAGGTTTTATCGTGCCACGCTGTACCCCTCATAGCTTTGAACATGCCCTGCTTTTCTTCCTCTGTAAAAGGAAAGTCGCGCTCATTGATATGCCTAAGAAATATGCCTCTGTCCTTATCTATGTACACTGACAAATCCTTTGCTGCCATCTCGGCCATCAGGTCGACAATTTCCAATTCGTTGGTAATGGGTGTGCTGATTTCCTCCGCGTTGGCAAAAAGGATTAATTTGAGCGGAGGCCTGCCACGTTTCTGCCGGTCCCTGTTCAAAGTCATGTACAGATCTAAAAGCATTTCACCCTCTGCATGCCTTACGATTTCCCCGGCCTGAGGAATAAACTCGTCAAGCATCATCCATTCTACATCGGAAAAATCCATGCCCTTGATGGCCTTAACCTTGGAAAGAGCCATGATGTAATCAATGGGCTTTCCGATGGGCTTACCCTCTTTATCGGCATTGTAGAATACCCCTAAGCCCTTCTTGATAAGCTGCGGTCTTACGTTGGTATTGAAATCACGATTAAGCGGTACCCAGGGAGATGGATCGTAATCAAGCTCACCATCAAACTCACATATTGTATTAACATCCTCGACAGTGCGCTTAAGGTATGCGATGGGAAAGCCCATGCGGTATGGGTACCGAAGTCCGCCGTAGGTTTTACCGGGTCCGCGCCGACTCCATACAATAAAGATTGTGCATTCCGGGTGAGCTTCTACGTCAGCGCCTATGTGATAATAACCATCGTTATAATCTTCCTTATAAATATCAAACGTCAATTCCGTATTCAATCATGTTCACCTCCTCATTAAACAGACTCATCCAGTCATATACGTTCACGGTATCAAGCCGGTAATCGCAGGGAGTCAGGCTGATGGAATCCCCGGTTTCATTACCGTTCTCGTCAATGTAAATCTTTTCGACATTGAAATAGTAATGGGTCGTTTTACCGGTAGTAGCTCCGTCAAAGATTTTGCCCTTATGAAACTCGTTAATATCATCATGCAGGCATTTGGCACCGTTCTTTTTCGGTACACCTGCGACAGTGATCTTAAGCTTGCCGGTCTCTAAGTTTCTACCGCAATAGCGCTTCGCGCCCATGTACTTAAACTCGGTATACTTATCCGCATCGCCCTCGGTCTCGGCAACACCTAACCAGTATTCACGGCCTTTATGCATAACAGGGCCGTAGTCGTTTAAAAGAAGCTTCTCTTTACAGCCGGCATTGTAACGCCCTACAGCCTCATAATCCCAATCAGATCCGTAGCAGGAATCTGTATCTGAGTACCAGGGGCGCTTACAGCATTTCACGAGCTGCCTCAGGTTGTAAAAAGCTATAGCCGTAACCCAGACACCTATCTGATAAGGAAGTATTGAGTTAATCTTTTCGACATACTCAATGTACTTTGACTGAAGCAGCTCTTCGCTCTCTACATCTTCCTCATAAAACTCGCCTGTTTCATAGTTCTCGTTGATATCCAGACGGATAGACTTCATGCAGCACATGCCATAAATTGCATTCAGCAGGGCTTTGGCTATGGAGTAAAGAACCGGGTCACCGCCTTTAAGCATCGTTTTATTATAGAAAGACTCGTACACAAAATCCGTAAACCATCTGGGAAGATAGTCTTTTCTTGCATACTCTACATCGGTACAGATGTGCCTGTCCCATGTGTAAATGTCAGCTATAACAGCAAGGTCGTATTCGGTTAAGTAAATCTCTACATAATTGGCTGCAAGGATCCTGCCGTTGTCCTGGATAGCGTTGATAGTCTTTAAACACTTACTAAACTGCAGGGCCGGCATGGGCTCGCTATCATCCTTTAATCGGATGTTTACGGCCACAAATTTGAATGCGTATGCATAATCCTCCATCTCAGACAGGATAAAGTCTGCAGAAACGTTTTCCATCCGGGTAAACTTTTCAGCCGGAAACTTGAAAGCACACATTGAAAAAGGATAACTTGATGCGAAGTCGAAGCACTGCACAAGCTCCGGGATTACGCAGTTAACCATGTGCCGGTTACCATGGGTAAAGCCTCCATGATACAGCTGTTGAAACTTGATATACTGCTCATAAGTCAGGGCCTGCTGCAGGAACCAATCCCTTGCATGGTACTTCTTTCCCCGGACTCTTGTCTGCTCCCTGGGTATGCCGGTAGCAGTCAGGGGGATTGAGTATATCCTTTTATGCAGAGCTTCCATAGTCTTATCAAGGCACTCAACACCGGCCAGGGTATCACACTCGATATAATGAAGCTCATCAGTGCTTAAGGGTGTGTCCTGATTCCGAAACTTGTCATAATCCCATGAACCGACTGCCTTCTTATGCTCGACGTCCAAATCGTTGGCCCATTTCTCAAGCTTACGCTGAGCAAGGATTAAGCTGTCCTTAATCATGATACCGTTTTGGTACTGGATTAAGATGGGATAATAGGGCTTTACGTTTAACTGATGCTCAGGCTTTCCCCAGAGGGCATAAGCAAACTTGCGTAAGAATATATGATCGTATCCAAGGTTATGGAAATAGATCACGGTCCTGCTCCCTGCCATGTGCTCATGTATCCGGGTAAGAGTTTCAATCATTTTCGATGGCTTACGGCCGTACAGGGTCACAATATTGTGATTGAATGCCCGGATGCTTATAGTCCATGCGACAACATGATTTTCGAAAGTTTCGTACTTACCTCCCTTGCTGTCGGGATGGTATATATCAGGCTTTTTCTTAGATGTTTCCGTATCGGCCATAATGAGCACATCGTTATAGCTGATGCGCTCACCCCGGCCGGCTGTAGTTAAGTAGGGAATATACTTCAAATTATCGTAGTCGAATTTCTTATAATGACAGAAAGAATACGGCACTGCCTGTATTTTCTTTCTATAGACTCGTAAAACCTCGTCACGCGATCGCCCCATGTTAGTATAAGTCCTCCAAGCTTAGCTCATTATCCTTGAGGGCCTGGATAGTCCTGCGCTGCAGCATCGTCAGCCCATGCTTACCGGGCTTACTTGAAATATCATTAATAATGATGTTTCGCTTATCTGCCTCCGATACTTCACGCTTGATTTTCTTGGCGCTCTTCTGGATTTCCCCTATAACCGTCAATGCCGTTTTAGATCCGAACAGCTTATTCCATTTTTCATTCTGCTGCGAATCAAAGTATTTCATGATCTGCTGATAAGTAAAATTGGTACCGTACTTCGCATTAAATGTATTGGCCATTCTCTTATACATCAGATTGATACCGCCGACATTGGATGTCTGTTTCGTTAAGAAGCTCTTGATGTCCTCAATCTTCTCATAGAGCCGGTCACCCTCAGGCGGTACCGTATTGAAACGCGATGCAGTAACTCCATTCCATTTATGAATGTCCTCAAGAGCCTCTTCATAGGCAAACTTCTTTACATTCTGATAGAGCGGATTTTCTGCCAGGCGCTCCAGTCTGACTAAACGCTGATCTGCAGCTTTGGCCGGTCTCCTGTAATACTTTTCGGCCGACTCTCCGGCCCTCTGCTCGACATTGTAGGTCGGCAGATCATCAGGCTTATAC
>JAEIGA010016890.1_pt1 | contig 11107 bp, 17 predicted proteins | sample 9270691 | NCBI WGS metagenome assembly JAEIGA01 (sample SAMN17057246, study PRJNA624740) | gut metagenome | biome: biome; isolation source: fecal sample | host: Bos grunniens | place: China: Xizang | collected 2019 | reverse complement strand
GTAAGAGAAGACGAACCCTGCTGCGAGTCCGTATATGCCATTGGTGTATACGAACATAGCGTGGGCTGTTGCTTTTTTCTTCTTACCAGAGGTTTTCCTAGGACCTATCAGCGGAGATTAAGTAATTAGTCTGCGCTTTTTGTTTTTATACCTGAAGCGAGCATTAAAGTTAACAGAGATTAATGTTTAACCCTAAATACAAATAACAATGGCAAGTAAAGTAAGAGTTTACGGAAAGGCGCAAAATCGCACAGCATTGGGAATAGCTCACGCCTACATGGTAATGTATCCTCAGGCAACATTAGAGGATTTACGCAAGGCATTTCCTAACGAACTTAATCCAGACAAAGGTGTAAAAGATAATTTTGTTTACGCCGAGGACAAAGGAACCACAGCAGATTGGGACGGCTATTTCAAGTCAGAAGACGAGTTGCTCACTATGGGCGATGGCAAGAAAGTTTCAGTCGTTAAGATGTGGACAAAACCAAGCTTTGAGAGGATTGTAGCGCACGCAAAATTGTACGATATAGAAATTGCGCAGTTCGAAGCGGCAGACAAAGGTGGCAAAAAAGGCGGTTTCCGCTTGGAATATCTTAATGGTTATGTTCCACCTGTACCAGCGAAAAAGAAGTCTTTGTGGTGGTTGTGGCTATTACTACTTTTATTGGTTGGAGGCATAGCTGCATACTTTGCTTTCAAACCTGCGGAGAAAGAAATTGTAGAAGTAGAAAAGGTGGTAGAAGTAGAAAAGGTGGTATATGTTGACCGAGTAGAGGAAATCGAGAAGAATTTCAATGCAGCGACATTCTTTGCAGGTAAAGCAGATTTGTCTGATGACGCTAAGTTTGTGTTGCATGATCTTGCACAGCTAATGCAGAAGCATCCAGAGATGAAACTTAAACTTGTAGGACACACATCTTCAGATGGAAACCCTGAGTTTAACCAAAAATTGTCGGAAGCTCGCGCACAAGCTGCTGTAGATTTCCTTATTGGACGTGGCATTGCTGCAGAAAGGCTGGAAGCTGAGGGTAAAGGCTCTTCAGAACCTATTGATGAAAACAACCCTGAAGCCAACCGTCGTACAGAGTTTATCATTATCGAGTAATAAAAATATAAAGTACTATTAATTATGGCAGTAAAGAAAAGCACGGTCAAGAAGACCAAAGATGGTACCGTAGATAAACGCACCAAGGAAGGCAAAGCTATTGCAGCACGTATGGCAAAGGCACGTGCCGAGAAGAACAGTTTTAAGAACCGCATTAAAAGATTGTTTAAGTAGTATGAAAACAGACATCAAAAATCTTGCAGCATTTTTGGCCACATCTATTTGGGCCGATGGAGAATACGACGAAGCGGAAAAAATAGCTATTAGCGAAATAGCCGAAGCTATGGAACTCAACAAGGATGAACTATTGGCAGAAACAGAAACAGCCATTGCCGAAGTTGAGCAGATGAATGAAGAAAAAATCAACGAATACCTTATTGAAAAAGGCGCTGAGGTAGATGAGGATGAAGCAGCATTGGTATATATGGCTGCAATGCAGATTGTTACTACTGATGGCGTGCTAGGTGTTGAGGAAGTTGAAAACCTTCTCTCAATTGCAACTGCTCTTGGCATAGAAGAAAGCTACGCAATGTTATTGTTGATAGATCTCGTTAAGGAAGAGCCAGAATTAAAACTTTTGTTCTAGTCTAAATCTGCATGTAGATAGTATTCAACTATGCGCACTCTTGTCGAAACAGCTCGTGCTGATGTTATTGCGTTCTTAGAGGGAAACAAAGAATTGCTTTTCAACGAACGAGATTTTCAAATGCACCTTGCCACTTGGTTGCGAAATTCTGCTAATCACTACGATGATGTCGATGTGGAATATTACGTGCCATGGCAAGAACTAAAAAACTATGTTTGGAAGAGTGAATTACGATTGGATATTGTTGTCAAGAAGGATGGAGAGTATTGCCCCATTGAATTGAAATACAAGACAAAGAAAGTCGAGCGACAAATCTCACGTTTTGACGAATTACTTGACGAGAAGGTCATCGTAATGAAGAATCAAGGAGCGCAAGATTTGGGCATGTACGACTTCTGGAAAGATGTTCGCAGGATAGAGTTGGTACGTAACCGGTTTGAGCGAGTGAAGGGCGGTTTGGCAGTGTTTGTAACTAACGATGTGTTCTACACCAAAGGAAGCAAACATTCATCTAACAACTATCTTTTGGGAATGGCTGGAGACGTAACACGCTTAAAGCAGAAGCATTGGCGAAACCTTGAAAGTACTTGCGCAAAAACACATCCAAACTTCGATATCGAGCAAGCATACGATATTGTATGGCATAGCCGAGAAATTGACAATGAATATTTTTATTATTGCATAGTAAACATCTAAAACATAAAGAATTATGGCAAAGAAATCTGTAATTGCAGGCGAGTATATATTGTCTGTATTGGACAGTGGCAGCATCGAGGTCTATCGCATCTACGACAATGTTAAAGGTGCACTTCGTGAAATAGCAGAAAAGGAAGGTTTTGAGTACGACGGCAATTGGACCACACGACAGTTTGGGTCAAAACTCATAGATTTCTTGAATGAGAAAAAAGGAGAATAACTTTTTTTATATTAACCATTTAATATTAAACATTATGGCAGAATTTAAATTGGACGGCCGCATGAAGGTTAAGTCTTTGAAGGAAAACTTTAAGAAAAATTTCGGAGCTACATTACGTGTTTACAAAAGTGTAACTTGCAAGGGTGCAATGGCTGACGATAACGCAACATTGGCATCACTCCGTGCAGAAGGCAAGGCAGGTGGAGAGTTAACAGTAGGCGGTAACCTCCGAGTAGGAAACTTTGAAAACAAGATTGCAGAATTATTCGGAATCGGAGTTCAAGTTGCTGACAAGGATGATAAAAAGTTAGCCGACAACGATATTACTCTCGTTGCAGCTGGTAAATAAAACTTATCACCCTCAGGTATGTGGGGCTTGATCGCCCCACATATCACTAATGACCTTAAAACGACATAACTATGGCTAAGACTACTACAACCAAGAAGACAACCACTACAGTAAAAAAAGCAACCACTACTGCAAAGAAGGCTACCACTACAGCAAAGAAGGCAGCGACTACTTCAGCAAAAGCAACTGCGACCAAGAAAACAAATACAGTTCAAAAGGTTGTAGTAAAAACTGGTGGTGAAATTTCCGTCAATGGTAATAAGATCATACAGACCGTACAAAAGGAGTTTTCAAAGAAGTTTGAGTATTTGACTTTGTGTTTTATTGTTGATGCAGACCGAGGAAAATCTGTAAATGTAAAGGGTATAAATACCACAAAGCGTATTTCAGAAGTTCGAAAGAAAGTTTCCAATAAAGACATTTCTATTCATGGACGCACGAAAGTACAAAACATTGAGGAGTATTTTTGGAAAGAGTTAGGTATTGCTTGTCAAATCGGTATTTGCGGTTACAATGGCCATAACCATTATTTCCCTATCGGAAGTTGGTTTAATGAAAATACTCTAACAGGAGCAAATGAATGGGCCAAAAATAATGGTTGCAAAAAAGTTGGAGCAACTGAGATTAAACAGATTTGCAGTGGCACGATTTTCTAAAAACTGAGCAGAGAATGGGACGCAAGAAAAAACAACAGATGCATTTTGGCTATAAACTTGGTTGTGGTCTGCTTATTTTAGCGGCTATATTAACTCTATTACAGTTTGTGTTCAAATCTTGTTTTGGGATAGACCTTGGAATAACATTTTTTGGAAAGGAAATGTTTTAACACCTTGGCAATATGATAGTTGTAATTGCATATATTATCAACCTATTTGCGCCAATCGTTAATATTTTGGGGATGATTGGTCTATGCGGTTGTTTAGTTTACGAATCCTATTCGACACTAATAATTGCAGGCATAATGGCTATTGTAGGTTTAATTTTCGGCGTTGCAGCTTATCGCAATGATATTCCTCCACGTTGGTTCTGGTCGAAATCGAAAAATGATCTTTTCAGTTTTTCGGTAACAGCTGTTTTAGGATATACCTGGAGTTTTGCATCCTGGGTGCTTGCAATATATTTAATAAATGAGATTGTGTCTAGAATATAAGTTAAATAATAATATGAACAGTTTTTACAGGTTAACGCTAATCCTTGCCGCAACAATAGCTATGGCGTCTTGTGGACAAGGTGAAAAGGCTGTGGATGCGGCCTTGGGAAAAATCGAGAATATGGCACAGTTGGGTACAGTGGAATACACAATCACAAAACTCATTATTGCCAACGATGAAGCTTTTTACAAATTTGGTGACCGTAAGGTCATATTCTCTTGCAAGGCAACATTGAAAGCAGGTGTAGATATGAAAGATTTCAACAAGGAGGATGTAGTAATCAATGACAAGAAGATCACTGTAAATCTTCCTGAACCAACAATCCTTTCAATGAACATGCCAGCAGAAGAGATTAAGTGTGAATTTTTGAAGGTTGGGATGATGCGCCAGGACTTTACGACAGAAGACCGTAACAATCTGTTGGTTCAAGGTGAAGAATCTATTCGAGGTGACATTAAAAGTTATGGCATTATTGAGAAAGCGAAGGAGAATGCCATCATCTTTTTCGAATCATTGCTTCAGCAGGCAGGGTTCGAGGATATAAATGTTGTATTCACATCTAAAGAGAATGCCTAATTATGGAGACAAATAGCACAAATAACACAAATAAGCCAAGTACGGCAGAGACAATTGTTAAGGCTGTAATAGGTGACAGCGTGAAAACTGCTAAATTTAACTTGGTAATAACAATCGTCGTTATAGTTGCTGTGGCCAGCGCTGTAGCATTATTCACCTTTAACCCTTTTGGCTGGAAATTGGGGTGGTCTTTTGACAACTCTCTCAAGATAGAGGATACCGCCAACATCATAGAAAAAGTTAGGAAAATCTCGGAATTCACTACTAGCTGCTATTACGAAGAGTATGTCATAAAATCAGAAAAGAACGAAGTACAGGAAACCAAGAATTTGTTTGGTATCTCTTCTGAAAAGAATATCCATCACGAAGTGGTTATCACTGTTAAAGGTTCTGTGAGAGCGGGATTCAACCTATCCAAACTTAGCGAGAATGATTTTGTAGTACACGGTGACAGCATTGATGTTAAGCTTCCCGCACCTGAAATATTCGACGTAATCAGTAATCCTTCGGATTACACGATTTTTGCAGAAGAAGGCAAATGGAGTCACGAGGAAATAGTGGCATTGCAGTCTAATGCCAAAACTCGCACTCTCAATAATGCAATACAAAGTGGAGTTCTCGCCAAAGCGAATACTAACGGCAAGGAACATATAACAAATTTGTTCAAAGCATTTGGGTTTAATGTTGTTAATGTAATTTTGGAGAAAATTCCTGTAGTTGAGCAATTCGAAAAGGAACAACCTGTTACTGAACATTCAGTTACAGACACGTCTACTGCACTGACGAATGACTCTCTTGCGGAACCGGTTGTAAATGCAATAGAAAACTAAAAATCTATCATTATGAAAATTCCAGGATTATCATTCTCATTGAAACGTGCAATTGGCATAAGCGGTTTCAAGACTAAGGTGGCACGCAAAATAGGAATTCCGACCACCAAGCAAGGCTTGGAACGCAAGATTGGAGGTGCTATACTTAAAAGTTTATTTAATAAAAAGACGAATAGATAATAAGAGGTTTTTTCCATGAAATTTACGGATAAACTGAAAAAGTTTGAGATACCGAAGACAGGAGATTTGATTTCAAATGCGAAGCAATCAGTCTCTTCTGTTTTTGAAAAGAAGGATGAAGGCAGCACCACATTGTCTGGCAACAAGGTTAGTCGTAACTTCACTGAGAAATTACAGAAACTTTCGGAATCTGCAGATGGATGGCGAGGTAAAGCCACTAGTTTTATAACAGAAAGTGGGGATAAGCTGGAAAAATGGTGTGAAGACACCAAGGCGGACAGCACAGAAAGGTTGCATAAACTTTCGGAATCTGCAGATGAATGGAGAGGTAAAGCCACAAGCTTTATAGCAGAAAGTGGGGATAAGCTAGAAAAATGGAGCGAAGACACCAAAGCGGATTGCGCTGATAAACTGCACAAACTTTCCGAATCTGCAGATGAATGGAGAGGTAAAGCCACAAGCTTTATAGCAGAAAGTGGGGATAAGCTGGAAAAATGGTGTGAAGACACCAAGGCGGACAGCACAGAAAGGTTGCAGAAGCTTTCCGAGTCTGCAGATGAGCTGCGCGAGAAAGTAGCAGACTATCTTACTGAAAATGGAGAGAAGTTGCAAAAATGGTATTCAGACAGTAAGATGAACGAAAAAATAGTCAATGTAGGAAAACGCGTCGGCGCTATAGTCCTCTACCCTGTTTTAATATTGTACAATCTCTTTCGTTCACCAAATACAAGTATTGGAGACAAGATGGTGATTATCTCCCCGTTGGCATATTTCATTTTACCCACCGACATTATACCCGATATTATTGCTGGATTTGGATATGTAGACGACGCCTCCTGCGTAATGACTAGCCTTAAGAAACTATCATCATCTATAACCCTGCAGATACAAGATCAAGCAAAATCACAATGTAAAGAACTTTTGGGAGAAATAGACGAGGCCGTTTTGGAAAAAGTTTCTTCAGCAATAAATGAGAATAAAGATGCTATAGCCGCATCGATTGAACAAAAAATAAGCGAAAAACAAAAATCAGACAAGAAGAAAAAATAAAATGAGCAAGGAGTATTACAAAAGGAGGATTGTTGATTTACGAGCTTCAATCGCAAGGGAAAAAGAGGCAAAAAAGAAAGACAACGAGTACTATGCGCGCATGATTAAAAGCGCATCAACTCCATCTTCTAAAGCAAGTTATCGTAAAAACAAAATAGACAAAGCAGCCTACCATGACCGCCAAGTAGAGTATTACAAAAAACAGATTGAAAGCACAAAAGAAAGTCTAAGACGATGCAAGTAATATGAGAAGTTTAATTATCACATTAACATGCATCCTTGCATTCAGTTGTAGCTGTAACACAAACCAAGAAAACAGAACAAACTTTTACAAGGCTTTTGATGCAGGAAATCTCTCTGAAGCAAAATCGCTGCTTTGCAATCTTGAAGGCAAGGACCTATACCAATGCGCCGAAGTCCTGATTAAAGAGTATATTGCCGTGGGGGATGTGCAAAGCGCAATATCTGTGTACGAACGAAATACTCCTAACCACTGCACGACTTACCAGATGAAATTTAAGTCATTGCACAGTCACGACGATTACGAGAACCGCGTAACGCAGATGCTCTACGATGCCTTAATCAATGCTGATGACTTTGAAACAGCATGGAACTACCATCCCTTAGACTATGACGACCCCAACTACGCTGGTAATGGAGGATGTTACTTCAGCTATATATCCGATGTAATCATCCACTTATGTCAGCAAGAACGACAAATTGAGGCTCAGCAATTTCTTGATAAGCATAGTTTGTGGTTTCTGAAGAATGTCGATAATGGTGAATGGGGCAAGAGTTACCCCAATTACTCATATGACAAAGTGGTGCGTGACTTGCAGTCTATAATAATCAATGAAGAATACTAATACCATGAAATGCGGGGCAATTTTAGTTCTAACATTTATTCTGGCAGCATGCGGAGGGCAGAATAACACCTCAGAAGAAACAACGGTGAAGCATTATAATGGAGTTGTGCTATCGGAACGTGAACAAATGCTCTATGACAAGACTTTAGCCGATGTTACTTCTATAGAAAATGAGTTAGTTGCCATTGATTCAGGAACAGGGCAAGATGTGGCTAAGGTATTGAACGACATTCGCAAGTTGCAGTACCATTACAATGACGAGGGGATGAACGATTCCACGCGCCAACACTGTGAAGAACTGAGCAATCGTGTAATGGAACTTAAAGAGCGGGCGAAGCAACTTGGAACCACACAAGTACATTATGGTGAAAGTTCCCCACAATTAGTATCAGGCAAGGTTCAACTAATTGAACATCCTGAGTATTATCCCTATTATCTTGAGGCTGGAGATATATTGCATTACGACATAGAGTCTGAAAATCGAGTTAAGGTAAGCATCTATAATGCAGACCGTCAATCTAAAATCAAGAGTTACACAAACAACAAGATTACAGACTCATTGAAGATAAACTATTCGGCAATATATCTCATCTCCATTGAACCACAAGGCAAAGAATATGTAAAAGCCACAGCCAAAGTTAAGAATGGTGAAGGCACTCCTTTGCATCGCCCGAAAGTTAAAACCGAACAAGTTACCTGCAAGAAAGGCGATTTTGGCGCGATTAGTATTGAAACCATCAAAATGGAAAGCATCTTTGATGAAGCCCGCAAATTTACTCTTCGAGGACAAATTAAATCAAAATTCTCTGGCACATCTAGAGCGCTTGTTGCAATTCAAGTGCCAACAGGCGCTACTGACATAATGTACTCTATGCGAATTTCTACTAGTGAGCAAAACCGCAGCGAAGATGGAGAATTTCACAACAAACTCGGACATTCATATCGGCGCATCAACATCTTCAAATTGCCTGTTTACGAAAGTACTCGCCGGTATGGTATCATAGATATGCTTCTCGATGACAATCGTCCGATCCGTGAGGAAGACGCATATTGCAACATGTATGTAGTTCGCAACCAGAGCGAGGCAAAGAAGTTCCAAGACGGAACTCTATCTGCCTCCAACATGAAATACGATGTCAATTTCTCAACTCTTGGCACTCAATCTTGTAATGGCCGCATTCCTGTTAATGGTTCTAAGACCATCTATCTTGCTTTTGAAAATGAGCGTATGCGTTATGCCAATTATCTATGGGTGGAAGCCGTAGCAGCCATACCAACAACAGAGTATTATACAACTAAATATAGTGTGGAGTAATGTATAAAATACTTGTCACAGGTTTTGAACCGTTTGGATGTCACACTGAAAATTCATCTTGGGCGGTTGCAGAAAAGGTATCTGCTTTGGGAATGCCTGGTGTATTTGCAGAGAAAATGCCCGTAAGTTTTTTGCGTGTGTCAGATGCTCTGCATAAGGCCATTGAGAAGCACAATCCCGAAATAATAATCATGTTAGGACAGTCCACAATAACAAACTGTATTAAACTTGAGCGAGTGGCCCTGAATATGATGGACTCCGTAAATGGCGATAACGACAGATACAGACCAGACGAAGAACCTATCTACACAGGAGAAAACAATGCCTTATTCACCTCACTATCTATCAAGAATTTGCATAGGGCAATAGCAGAAAAAAACATATCTGTAAAAATATCTAATTCCTGCGGACTATATGTCTGCAACCGACTCTATTACGAAGCACTAAAAACATGCCTAAATTCATCGATGCAGGCAATATTTGTGCATCTTCCCCTGCACGAAGGACACCCTTCGGCAGACTCCAATACTCCCAAGATGCCTTTGGATGTTATGACTAAAGCAATACTAACCATTATAAACGAAATAAATGGCCCGTCTAAAGAACTTTAAGAAACAATTAGCAAACGTATTTGATAGCGATTTACGTACCAGACAGTGGGAAAACTATGTCGACTACATTATTATCGGACTAATTATTATTAGTACCATATCCGTTTTTATATCAACATTTAACGTCTCGCCCCAATGCGAGCGTGTACTACACATAATTGACCTTATAACAGTCATAATCTTTACAATAGAGGTAACTTTGCGTATTTGGGCAGCTGACGAGGCAGACCCTAAATACAAAGGTTTCTGGGGGCGCGTACGTTACTGTTTTACCTTCTATGGATTGATAGACATCCTATCTACTTACACATTTTATGTGTCGTTGGCAATTCCACTTCCTTACGCCGTACTTAAATCACTGCGTGTAGCCCGTCTGCTGCGTGTGTTCCGCTATATGCGTTCGTTCCGATTGCTACAAGACGCTTTCTCGTCAAAAGCCAAAGAAATGCTCATCTCGCTGCAGTTCCTTGTTATTGTCACGCTCATGCTCTCGTTCATTCTATACTTTTACGAGCACTCTGCACAGCCTGAAGTTTATGACAATGGATTTACTTCTGTTGTTTGGGCTTTTGCTCAATATATAGGTGATCCCGGCGGATTTGCAGACACCCCTCCTATCACTTTTGCAGGACGAATAATCGCCTGTATTATAGGTTTGCTTGGTATTGCCCTGTTCGCAGTACCCGCAGGTCTTATTGGGGCTGGTTTCTCTGAAGCCATGAGCAACGAGTTACATAAAGAAGTGACCAACAAAAATATTGAAAAACTCAAGAAAGCATTTGAGCGCAAACTTGACAGACCTACAGGTTTTCAGGTTGTACCACCTGTATTATCGCTCATAGATATTCAGGCAAGAATGGGAATGCAGGAGGATGAAATTGTTGACGCCGTAGAGCATTCCGACTGCTTCCGCTTGGCAAATACTGCGGTTATGCAGACAATCGATGAACATCCGCAGGATAGACTCGTCGTCGAACACTTTACCGTAAATCGTCCATATGGATGTTGCATCGACCGCGGTTCGAAGATAACCATCGTATCTCCGAGCAATATAGTTGATCCTGTTATCGGTTATTTCGGATATTACCTCGCAAAAATAGGAAAATTCAATTACATAAGCCGAGAGATAGGAGAAACTCGTCCATACAAGTCTTTCTACAAGTTCGACGACGCAAACACCATCCCTGGGCTTTCTGATTTCATGGAAGATCTAAATTCAATGACATCACGTGAAGATTCTTGGGTTATAACCATGCTTGCCGCAAGCGGAGCCAATGAACCAGCATATCCTGCTAAAGTGGAATTTACAGCAGGTGGCAATAAAGGGAATGAATCGCTTGAACAAGATGGCTTAACCGTTTCGGAGAAAACCCGCTTTAAGGCATTCATGGATGATGTAACTCAGCAACTGCTGTCTGAATTTGATTTAGAAAGCGCCTTCCAACGTTATCACGGAATAGGCATTAATACTCATAAGCTCTACACTCGTAAACTAAAAAATGCGACAGACATAAATTCCTTTTCAATACATGTTGCGTGGAGCGTAAGTTTTTGGGACCCACGTCGCATTGC
>JAEIGA010016889.1_pt1 | contig 11107 bp, 2 predicted proteins | sample 9270691 | NCBI WGS metagenome assembly JAEIGA01 (sample SAMN17057246, study PRJNA624740) | gut metagenome | biome: biome; isolation source: fecal sample | host: Bos grunniens | place: China: Xizang | collected 2019 | reverse complement strand
TTTGCCGCCAAGGTGAATAACGGCGAGGGTAAGATCAATGCTGTACTGACAGCCGACATAGACATGGGCGGTATGGAATGGAATCCCATTGCTCCAGGCAGTTGCTATTGGTCAGCTGCGGGGCCGGCCAATGTAGTCAATCCAGGTTTTTCTGGTGTCTTTGACGGAAAAGGATATGTTATTTCAAATTTTACAATCAAAGCATTGGGAGAGGCTACAGGCCTTTTTGGTGTAGTGACGGGTACAATAAAGAATCTGGGTATAGTTAATGCCACATTTAATTCTTCGGCGGCTTATCGTTCCGGAGCCCTTGTAGGTACCGTGACTGCTACTGCCGAAAGCGTTGGACTTGTGGAAAATTGTTATGTAATTGACTCAAAAGTTTTAACTAATGGAAGCGTATGTGGCGCAGTGGCCGGTGCCGTATATGGCGGTACGGTTCAAAATTGCCACGCTGTTAATAATGAACTTAGTGGTTATGGTGACCGCTTTGGTGGCGTTGCTGGTGATACAAGAAGCGATTCCAGATGGGAAGGAACGCTCAATAACTGCTATACCGACTTTGTCCGGGTTACCAGTGCGCAGAGCGGTATCACAATTGATAGCGAAGGTGGAATCCAGGCAGAGCGTTTCCACAGTGGAGAAATTGCCTATAAGTTGAATGGTAGCACCACCTCTCTTGCTTCGGTATGGCGCCAAAATATTGGTGAAGACACTTATCCCGTAGTGGACTCCAGCCACAGTTATGTGGTTCCTTTAGGTGAAACTTTCCTCAGTGTCATGGAGGACAACTTTGAGGATGTACGAGACGAGATTTATGAGAAGGAGACAGAATATAACGAGAGTGTCATTTGTGCCCGCACGCTTAATGCCACTTACGGGGATGCGCTGAATGCATTCCTTGAGCTAAACATAATTGAAGCGTTTTTATCCGGTTATGAAAGTCTGTTGGCCTTGAAATCGCAGTTGGAAGCCTCGGTAGCCAGTTATGCGGCTTATCAGGCAAAGATTGATTATATCAACACATATCTTACAGAAAATACTGTTGAGGGCAATGAACATGACATCCTTGATGCCTATCTGAATGAGACTGTTGAACCTGGAGACACTTATCCTAATGGTTCTTACCCATATATTATAGAGAATCGTCTGCTTGACAATGAAGAGGTTGCCAAGGAAACAGACTATGCCCAGTTGTTGCTTGACATGGCTATAAGCGGTGGTTATTTGCCCGGCACAGACATTACCAACCTGATGGTTAATGCAGACTTCTCCAACGGAACAGAAGGATGGACTGTAGAAAACGGCACATTGGCAATCTCCAATTTACCCGAAGCTGGTATGCCGTACGTAGGCTACACCAACGGCACTCCTTGCATCACCAAGACGCTGACCGACATGAAACCTGGTATCTATCTTGTGACAGTGAATGCTGCTTATCGTGCTGCGGGTGATAATGCAAGTTTGAATCAAACCGCTTTCATCTTCGCCAATAATAATAAGGTATATGTGCCTACGCTTCGTGAAGGCATTATCCCGGCTGACACCAAAAGTCCAAATACCGGACTTTATACATCGGTGGAAGATGAAGAGGGTCAAATCATCGGCTATCAGCCCACTTCAACTGAGGCGATTGCCCATGCCTTCGGTGAGGGATATTATAAAAACTCAATTGTTGCCGAAGTGGGTGAAGACGGAATCTTGACACTGGGCATACAGACTCTTGGTTGTCAAAAAGCAAATGATACTTGGGTGGGCGCCTTCAAGCTGATGTACTGTGGTACCGCTGATTCCGAAGAGAGTAAAGAGGCTTCCACTCAGGTGCAGAATGACCAGCTGGCACGTTTGAATACCGTGGCCAACGATTACGAATTTGACTATTCTGACTACCAGGCTGCACCTAACTATAGCGAATCGCTCAGAACAGAAGCAATGACAGCAGTGGAGAACGGTCCGGTCGATACTGACCAACTGGCAAAGATTACCGAACTGGGTAACTTGATGCAGAATATCTATGACTGTAAGCAGGCCTATGCTGACATGGTAATAAAGGCGGAAATCTTGATTGATTTCTATTCTGGTTTTGCAGAAACAGGAATAATTACCGAGGAAGAAGGCAATGAGATAATGGACGCTTATAATGTAATTAGCGATGCTTATGTAAGCGGAACATTCTCTCTTGAGAAAGCTTTGGCGACAGATCCCATTAAGGGAGTCTCTTTTGCTCCTTCTTTCGTTGCAGATGTAGCCCAGGTTGGCAACGGCAAAGAACTTGTGCTAATTTCAACAATGGTAAATTCCGGTCTCTATCGGGATATGGATATAGTTTTGCTAAATGACATTGATATGACAGGCATCCCCTGTCCGCCTATTGGATATACAAATTTCAATGAGTTGTACCATCTTGGACAACCCATTACTAATCCGGGTTATGCCGGAATCTTTGACGGCAAAGGTCACATTATTAAGAACTTTAGGGCTATCTACAATCCCGAATATGCCGCTAATGGAGTTTTCGGAACCATAACAGGTACGGTAAAGAATCTCGGTATTGTTAACTACCATTTTGATGTAGCAGAGGTTCCGGTATACTATTCAGGACGTTTCGGCGCACTTTGCGGTCAGTTGGTGGAAGGAACCATACTCAATTGCTACGTGACTGGCTCCACTGTCATCATTTCAACTGAAATCGCAAGTGCCATCGCCGCCGGCAATTATGGTGGAACAATTCAGAACTGTTATGAGTATGGTAACAACATCCAACCATATCCACGTTCTGGTAAGTTGGTCGGTGATGCGCGCGATGAGAATGGTGTGCGCATCGGAACAGAGATAAACTGCTATTCAGAAGGCAAAGTCACAGGAAATTACGAGAGCAATGTAGTAGGTTGTGAGAGCTTTGTGAGCAAAGAGCGTTTCCAAGGTGGCGAGATTGCTTTCCTGCTTAATGGCGGTGCCACATCGGCAGACGAAGTGGTATGGTATCAGAGCATTCTCGAAGACGAAAGCCCAGTGTTGGACAACACTCACTTTATTGTGCGCCAGACGGAAGACGGGAAATACACCAACTTTGATGACATCAATGCCAAATTGTTTGCTTTGGTTCAAGAGGCACAGGCGCTGAGTGACTCAACTAGATTTTCGGGTTATTTGCCCCTTATCCTCAGAGGTGACCAGTTGTCTGAAAACTGTTTCTGGCAGGCCGGCTACGAGATTCAAAATATGGTAGATGGTGATTTTACTACTTTCTTCCATTCCCGTACCGACATCCCATTGGCCGAGGGAACCGAGTACTTCCAAGTGAATTTGGATGCGCCTGTTAACGGATTCTACATTGAATATACGGGACGTAGCGACGGTATTGCTTCGGGTTGGGCATGGCATGACACACCCGACGAGATTCGTATCGAAGCCACCAATACACCCGACGATGAATCAAGTTGGAAGCAGATCAGTATTGAAAAATACGATATTCCCAACTATCATGGTGCTTACTACAAATCCGAGGTGCCTATAAAATTGGGAGCTCCTTACCAGTATATCCGTTTCTACGTTCTGCACGCAACTACAGGCCAGAACTATTGGAATATTGCTGAATTCCAAATGTATGATGCCGCCACTACGTTGTCTCCTGAAATGTTACAGGCTCTGGACATCATGGACGCTGCAGCCCTGGAGAAATTGGCGCTGGTGAAGGCCGGTGTAGGAACACAAACCGACATTGACGAACTTCAGGCACTCATTGATCTTATCAGGAACCAGACTGGTATTGAGCAGATTGTTGTCGATTCTCCAACTAAAAATATGAGCATTTATACGTTGGATGGACGTTTGGTAAAATTGAATGTTTCAGCAGATGCTGTGAAATCACTTTCCAAAGGTTTGTACATCATCAATGGCCGTAAGGTCTTGATTAAGTGAAAACATAGCAACAGACACGCTCGAGTATTTTTGAATTGTTTGAGGGTGTGTCCAAAATAGGCACACCCTCATCATTCAAATGGTTCATTTTAATGACGACAAGAACTTTAAAAGGGATTTATGCAGAATCTTAACGATTTATTCCTTAATTTTGTTTTCTGATTTTTCTATTTAATGCCTTATGAAACAAATTTTAGTCTTTTTCTGCCTGCTGTTCAGTATGGTTGGTTTATCCACCTGTTCGGCAGGGAACGATATAAATAAATTACGTGTGAACAATCTGGATACTCCTGTTGGGATAGACCAGACACCCCGCTTCAGTTGGGTTGTCACTGCCCGGGAACGTGGAGAATACCAGACGGCTTATGAAATTGAAGTCGTTGATGAACAGGGAACGGAGGTGTGGAATTCAGGAAAGGTGACTTCTGCCGATTCTTACCAGATTGCATATAACGGAAACGAACTTAAATCCAAAAGTGCATACCGCTGGAGAGTGAGGATTTGGAATCAAGACGATCAGTCCAGTGATTGGAGTGCATGGCACACCTTTGAGACCGCGATGTTATCTGAAAGCGATTGGAAAGCCCGATGGATTAAGGCGGATAAAACAGAAGAAAAGTCGGATGCTGCTCATGTGGACATTGCGTTTAATAACTCCGTCCCAACCCGTTTTATCCGAATGGATGTTCAGAAGTTGGGGCTTCCTGTAACGACCGAGGGAAACAAATACCGTTTGCAACTTTCAGAGATTAAGGTTTTGGATGCAGAAGGAAATAATCTGGCGCATGGCAAAAAGGCAACTATCTCACCAGAAGAAGCGCTTCCTGCATCCTGGCGTGCGGAGAATCTTACAGACGGAAACATCTTGAATACGTCTTTCTTGGGTGCCACAACAACTGCTCAGGATACTCAAACACCTTCCATTCCCTGTTATGTGGAAATTGATTTGGGAGAGGAAAAGGACGTGAACGGTGTTGTCATTTATCCACGTTTTGACATGCCTGCAGAAAGTGATGCCACTTTGTGCGCCAATTTTCCAAAGGATTTCACTATTTCTGTCAAACGCAACAATAGCAGTGCTTGGCATACGGAATACACGGCAAAAGATTTTCCGACACCGGCTTTCATGGTGCCTTTAAATCCGAACCTTACAGCTTTTGGCTCCTCTTTCACCCTTTCCAAACCCATCAGCAAGGCACGGATGTATGCTTCGGGAGCAGGAAATTTCGAATTGCGGATTAATGGCAAGCGAGTAACTGATCACGTTCTTGAACCGGGTGAATCCCACTTCCCCAAGACCGTACTCTATGCTACCTACGATGTGACCGGCCTTTTAAAAGAGGGACGCAATGCTGTCATTGCCTTTGTCGCTGGTGCCCAGTACCACAATCCGAAAATGGCTCGATACCAGAAGTTGACAAACGACTTTGGTCCCCTTCGTTTTATTGGGCAGTTGGACGTTGAATATACAGATGGCACAACGCAAACCTTTGCTTCTGATGAGAGTTGGAAATATTCGAAGAAGACCCCATATACTTTCTGTTCATGGTACGGAGGTGAGGACTATGATGCCAATATTGCAACGCAAGAATCACTTCAAGAAGGTATTGATTCGTGGCGCAATGCTGTGTTGTGTACAGAGGCGATCGGCAAACTGAGAGCGCAATATTACCAGCCTACGGATGTGGTGGAAACGTGGCATCCTGTAAGCGTCAAAGCAATAAACAATGGTGATTATCTTTTGGATTTCGGACAGAATTTCGCCGGACAATATGAGTTTACCCTAAAGGGCGAAAAAGGACAGACCATCCAGATGTGGCCGGCGGAACTTCTCAATGCTCAGGGCAGCATTGACCAAAGTGAGATAGGGACACCGTTTTATGACCAATATACATTTAGTGGTGAAGCAGACGGGGAGACTTGGGGTCCCACGCTTGTCTATCATGGTTTTAGATACCTTTTGGTCAAAGGACTTGATAAGGCACCTGCAACCGACCAGTTCACCGCAAAACGCATTCGCCTTGGCGTAGGACAAACAGGACATTTCAGCTGTTCCAATGAATTGCTGAACAAGATACACACGCTCATTGTGCGTAGTATTGCGTCCAATCTTTACAATTCCCTAACCGATTGTCCCCATCGTGAGAAACTGGGATGGTTGGAAGTGCCGCAGTTGTTGTACAACTCCCTTACATATAATTTCGACCTTGCTGCCTGGATGCCGAAAATTGCTATGGACACTCGTGACTCTCAACACGATAACGGTTATGTTTGTAATGTGGCACCTGGCTTTTACAAGTTAGATGATTTTTGGGGAAATGACCCTTCATGGGGAGGCAGCACGATTCTGATCCCTTATCGTTCCTATCTCACTTATGGAGATGTACAGACATTAAAAGACCAGTATCAGACGATGAAGAAATTGATGTCTTATTACCAGACCCGTAGCTCGGGAAATCTTGTGGATATCAAAACACTGGGCGATTGGGGTGCATACGATACCCGTACCTCGGTGAAATTCACCATCAACTGTACCTATTATGCACTGGCAAAAGCAATGGCTGAGATTGCGGCTATCGTTGGACAGTCAACGGATGCCAACTATTATAAGATATTAGCGAATCGCATTCAAGCGGCAATCAATAAAGAATTCTATCACAGCAAAGGATATTATGACAACAACACGCAAGCCTCAAATGCAATGGCGTTGTACTATGGCATTGTGGATTCGAGAAACAGGACTAAAGTGTTGAACTCGTTAGTTCAGTGTGTCAAAGACGCCAACTATCATCTAACGACAGGAGAAGTGGCTCTGAAACCGCTATTCATGTCTTTGGCAGAGAATGGATATAATGATATTGTCTATAAAATGGCCACAGCCGAAGACATGCCAAGTTACGGCTATTTTGTTCGCCAGGGAGCCACTTCTCTTCCCGAATTCTGGGACATGCGCGCTTCACAGAACCATTGTATGATGGGACACCTTGACGAATGGTTCTACAGTCATCTTGGCGGTATACGAAATGAGGGCTTGGCTTATGACAGCATTACGATTGCGCCTTATTTCGCATCAGACCTCTCCTGGGTCAAGGCCCGTATGAATACGGTTAGGGGAGATGTGGCCGTAGAATGGGAGAAGAGTGATGACAATACCATCCTGCTCAATGTGAATGTCCCATTTGGCGCAAAAGCAAGTGTGATAGTCCCCAATATGTTCCACGTTACAGAAATGGGTAGCAGCCTTGGTGAAGCGGATGGTGTACAGGGACTAGTACAAGGAACGGATAGCCTTTGCATCTCACTTGGCTCGGGCTCTTATAAGTTCCAAATGGATGTTAAGACAGACCGAATTGACAATGCAGTTGAAGGGAGACAGAATCGGACAAGCCAATCTCTGATATACAATATGAAGGGGCAAGTTGTCGGTTCCGGAGCCTCTTCATTAAATAATGGCATATATGTCAGACGTGGACAGAAATGGGCACACGTAAAGTGAATTGAAAGTCTTTGATTGACAGGTAAATCAACAAAAAGTTCGCATGCAATGAGACATATATATGATAATGTGTTGGCTGGTCTCTTGTTGTGAATGAAATATCGTAAAAAGAGATGGAAGATATAAAACAATCATTTTTCACCCTTATCCTTGCCATGCTGATGTGCGTGGCTTGTCAGCAGGAGGAACAGAAGCGGGAACTGCGGTTCCAGGTTTTGCAGAAACAGTTTGCCAACCCGTCCAGTGAGTTCCGCAGCGCCCCATTGTGGGTGTGGAACACAGACGTGACCACTGAAGATATTGACCGTATGCTTGCGGAACTGAAGGAGCAAGGCTTTGGCGGTGCTTTTGTGCATCCCAGACCCGGACTGGAGACCGAGTATCTGAGCCAGGAATGGTTTGACCTTTGGAACTATAGCTTGCAGAAAGGAAAGGAACTGGGACTGGATATCTGGATTTACGATGAGAACTCTTATCCCAGTGGGTTTGCGGGCGGACATGTGCCAGACCAGATGCCCGAGTCGTACAACCAAGGGCAGGCTCTGCTGGGCAGACGCACGAGGCAGGTGCCAGACAGTTGCTATCTGTGCCTTCGAAAGGTGGGTGAGGATTTTCTGGACATTACGGACAGTCTGGCTGCATACAAAGGACGCGAGGGTGATTACTATTCGTATCAGTTGGGATACTATGGTGCGTCAAACTGGACTGCTGGCTTCCCGTATGTGGATTTGATGGCCAAAGGTGTGACGGAGAAGTTCATAGAAGTGACCATGGAAAAGGGTTATGAGAAATATCTGGGTGCCAAGGTGGGGACTGAGATAAAGGGTGTCTTCACGGATGAACCACACATCAATACGCCTAGGGGCGGACATTGCCGCTGGACACCCGACCTCTTTGAGGTGTTCCAACAGATGTGGGGATATGACCTGAGACTGCACTGGCCTCGGTTGGGTGAGGAGTCGGGCAACTGGAAGAAGGTGCGCCATGACTATAATGCCACGTTGCTGCGTCTCTTCATAGACCGTTGGTGCAAGCCTTGGCATGACTATTGCGAGCGGAAGGGACTTTTGTGGACAGGGCATTACTGGGAGCATTCCTGGCCCGATCTGGGCAATGGTCCCGACAACATGGCAATGTATGCATGGCATCAGATGCCGGCCATTGACATGCTTTTCAACCAGTTCAATGATAACGATAACTGTCAGGCCCAGTTTGGCAACATCCGTGCGGTAAAGGAACTTCGCAGTGTGGCCAACCAGAAAGGAAGAGTAAGAACGCTGAGCGAGACATACGGTGGCGGAGGATGGGACATGACACTCAAGGATATGAAGCGTCTGGGCGACTGGGAGTATGCCCTGGGTGTAAACTTCATGAACCAGCACCTTAGTCATATGACCATAACCGGAACCCGAAAGTTTGACTATCCTCCTGTGTTCACAAGCCTGTCGCCATGGTGGAAGGAATATGGTGTACTGAACGACTATTTTGCCCGCCTTTCGCTGGTGTTGAGCCAGGGACGGCAAGAGAATGGCTGGCTCATTCTGGAACCTACTACTTCGCTGTGGCTTCATTACACGAACGTGTCCGGCGGCAAACCTCTTTGGGATATTGCCAATGATTTCCAGGCACTCTTGGGCGCTTTGGAGAGAGGCCAGATGGAGTATGATTTGGGGTGCGAAGACATAATGGCCGATTGCGGAAGTGTGGGCAGAAAGTGCTTGAGGGTGGGGCAGACCCGTTATCACACAGTGGTTCTGCCGGCCAAAACGGAGAATCTAGAGAGCCGCACCTTCCAGTTGATGCGTGATTTTGCCTCTTCTGGGGGAAGAATTATTGCATTGGGATTGCCCGACTTTGTAGATGGTGAGGAAAGCGCAGAACTGCAGGCTTTCATGCAGAGCGATGCCGTTATCAAAATGCAGACGCCACAGGAAATACTCTCGCTTTACAGGCAAGAGACCGATTTGTTGGTGCAGTGTCCGGAGAACAGCCATGTGTATCACTATCGTTGCAGGTATGAGGATGGGCAGTTGCTTTTCTTGACCAATTCGTCATTGACGGATGAGACTCCGGTAACTGTCAGTATGCCAGGTAAGTACCTGTATCGGTTGGATGCAATGACGGGCAGGATATACCTGCAATCCAAGGCAGAAGGCGGCAAGTTGAAGGTGGAGACCAAACTCTTTCCGGCAGACAGCCAGTTGTGGTTCGCATCTGATGAGAAGGTGCTTAATGCAGAAGCCGGAAAAGAATCTCCAGCCGATTTGAAACCTCTGCAAACCCAGGATGAAACGGAGGTGAATCCCCTCAGACCTAATGTGCTGAACCTTGATTTCTGCTGTATGACAGTTGGAGACAAACATTTGCAGGATGTGTTCTATAAGGAGGCCAATTCTCAGTTGTGGCGTCATTTCGGGAAAAGTGATCCGTGGGAAGCGGCAGTGCAGTATCGCAGGAGCATTCTGGAACGTGACAGTTTTCCAGAGGGGGAGATAAAGCTGGAATACGCTTTTAAGGTAGAAGAGGAATTTGACCGCACTGGCATGACGGCCATTATAGAGAGGCCGGAGTTGTGGGAAGTCTCTGTCAATGACGTGATTCTGATGGGATATACCAAAGACACACTTTTGGATGCTCGAATGGGAGATTATTCCATTGGACATTTGGTGCGTCTGGGTGACAATAAACTGACCCTTCGCATGAAGCGGATGGACATTCGGACAGAAATCGGTCCTGTGATGCTGACAGGACATTTCGGTGTGAAAGGTGCTGCCAAAGGTTTTGCCTTGGCCAAACAACCGCAGAGAATTGGATTGGGTGACTATTCGAAGGCCGGCTATCCGGAATATCCTTGGGAAATGTGCTATGGCAAGACTTATCATGTGGAGAATCCGGGTAATGATTACTTTGTACAACTGGGGTGTTGGGCCGGTACTGTGGCTCAGGTATGGGTGAACGGGCAGAAGGCCGGAAGCATCATTTCTGCGCCTTATAGATTGGACGTAACCCAATGGATGAAGTCAGGCTGCAACCGGATAGAAGTACGGGTGGTGGGTTCTCTGGCCAATCTTTATGGTCCTCATTACACTCCGTTGAGCGGATTGATGGGGCCATTCTCATGGGAAGGCATAGGCGCTCAGTTGCCAGGAGAACAGTACCGTCTTTCTCCGTACGGATTGCAAGAAGATTTCGATTTGCTTTCGTCTGGGCAGTAGTGCCGATTAGGAAGCGATACTTTATAGGGTGGTTCTTGAAATTCTGAGCGCCACCCTATACCAGAGTCTGGAATATAGATGTGTGATGAGGGCAAAGATAGGAATAATTTGTGATAGGCCAGGCATGTATCGTATCTTTATGTTAAATTAGCTTCATAACATCATAAAGAACGCAAAAATGAAAAGAATATTAGATAGTGAAGCCACTGCCTAGTCTGCACACCCATTCTTTGCAAAAAATGCAAAATGCAAAAATGCAAAGTATTGATACTGTTATAGTTAACGGATTGTGCCTTTGCATTTTTTGCAAAAAGGGCTAAAAATGGTGCGTTTTGAGGGGGTGTTTGCGCATTGATATGCGCATAAAACAGACAAAACCCACCTCATTGCGGTGGGTTTTGTGTTGGTTCATCAGGTCTTTGATGTAGATTCGCACGCCGAAGACGGAGCCGGCGTAGACAAGTATTTGGCCGAA
>JAEIGA010016888.1_pt1 | contig 11107 bp, 4 predicted proteins | sample 9270691 | NCBI WGS metagenome assembly JAEIGA01 (sample SAMN17057246, study PRJNA624740) | gut metagenome | biome: biome; isolation source: fecal sample | host: Bos grunniens | place: China: Xizang | collected 2019 | reverse complement strand
AGGAGTCTCCTCGCCGTCCATAGCCATCTTGATTAGTTTCAGGATGTTCTTAACAATCATCGGGTTCGTCGCAAACGATGTTATCCTACGGAGCCCCTTCTCTATGGACGAAACCAATCCTAGACCCTCTCCTTCAACTTGGGTATTCTTTGTCTTGTCGCCAAGAAGGAATCTGCTCATCAGGCTGCCGTTCTTGATTTCCTTTATCAGCTGACGTTCTGCCTTATCGGCATTAGCCTCAACTGACTTAACCCGCTTTTCATACAGTTTGTCTATTGCACCATCCTTGCCCTTATGCGCATTTTTCATTGAATACCTGTTGCTGTATTTCAACGCTATCGTCTTGAAGATAGGGTGACGGATATTGATGAACGGAATACCAAACACTTCCGTATAAGGCTTGTTTATTTCGACATGGGACCTACTCAATCCATAGCCAACCGGAATGTAAGCCTGCGTAGCCATATTCATTCCATGGTCTATGCTGATGTTATCCTTTTCGAGCGGTGGTGGAACATTTTCGTCCTTTGTTTCACTGGGTTCTTCCTTCGGTGGTTTGACTGTATTTTTCGGGTTAAACAGCTCTTCGCAATAATACTCGATAGCGTTAGTCTGTGACGCACGATAACCTCTACTCGCCATGTTGTCTACAACACGTTCAACTGCATCGTTATCATAACCTTTGCGATACTTCTTGGAAAGCTCGTCCATCTTTGCAATTACCGCTGCATACAGGGCCGCTGCCTCGCCTGGAGTGTATGATTCCATATTCAGTTCAATATCACTAAGGTCGATACCAACCGTGCTTGAACCACAGAATGTTTTCAACATCTTGTAGAAAGCCTCGTAGTCACCATCTTCGACCACTTTAAGCATTTCGGGCCTGTCGTTTTTTATCCTCTGATACGCAAGGATGTACTTGTCGGCGATGTCACCGAGCTCGCTCACATATTGATAATAAGCGACATCCACTGCCAGTTTTACCAATGAATTAAGCGACGGGTCAACATCGTTTCCAATCTTGAAGTCACCCGATATTCCATTGCTATTCAAATAATCTATTATGAACGCATTGTCCACCATGACTTTAATCTTGGTGTACCCAATGCCATTAGGAACTTTTAGTTGTCCACCTGCATATTGATTGTAAAGTTCGTCACAATACGTAATAAGGTCTATCGCAGAGAACGTCTCGTCCGTGTTATCTTGGATATACGACACAATTTCCGAAATTATAATACTCAGAGTGCGCTGTCCATTCGACTCTTTCACCGATGACAAGAACTTGACAAACTCATTGCACTCGTCGCGATAATCCGCAGGGTTTCCTTTTGTTGAAGAAAGGCTCCTTATTGCAGACGGCTCTACCGTCTTAACAAACCACAACACCTCAGAGTATTCCAAATCCAGGCCACTTTCCTGCACGGCCTGTCTCAATATCTCGTCCAGCGGCTTCTGTTCCACTCTGGTACGAACAGGATTGTCGCCTCCATGAACAACGCTTGGCTCAGCGGGGGTTCCAACAGGAGCCGCTAGATTTGGATTGTCTAAACCAGTACCTGTCACCTCTGCCGAGCCTGTTGGACCCATCGAAACAGTAAGTCCTGTCGAAACCGTTGGTGTTGGTGGTGTTGCCGCAACCGGTGTGGATGTCGAGCCTATTGGGCCTTTATCCTCAATAGGAGGAATTTCCTCTTCGGTGTTCTCAATGGCATGAGGTACGACTAAACTTCCACGTACATGGTTAGTTCCAGAGCCCTTAGCCTTTAATCTCGCTTCCCTCAACGCTTTAGAGGCAGCGATAATCTCATCAAAACTCATTTTTTTCTTGCTAGGCTGGGTTTCTTCGCCATCAGACGTAGAAGCCAAATCTTTACCATCTGAATCTGATTCCTTCTTGGATTCATCCTCCGATTTTGAATCCACCTTGTCGTCATCATCTGAATTAAGGCTCAACGGGTCGTCGTCATCTAAATCCGAGTTCAACGCGGCGTTATTGAACATCTCGTCGAGCTCCTCTTCGGAAAAGTTCTCCATAGACTCATCATCACCAGAGTCAAGGTCTAACTGGTCATCAACCCTTGCATTAGGTTCCTTCGGGTCTTCCGTTTCTTCATAATCAGTAATGAGCGACATAATACACACATAGAATATTATACTTACAGTTTATAATCCTTCGAGCAACAAAAAGGGCCACCGTTTCATAGGTGGCCCTGATATGTCTTATATCTTGTCTATTATGTAGTTGGCAGCCTCCAATCAATATCATGATAGCAATTGTCCTTGAGGTATTCGGCAAATTCATCATTAATATTGTTTCCGTCGTCATCCGTAGTCTTAGGCCCAGCGTAGTTATCCTTTACATATTGGATAGCGCCATCGACAGTCGGAGAAACGCCTGAACTTGCACAGTCACGCTTGTAGTCTTCAACGAGCGGCGCTGCAATGGTCATGTTGGCCGTCTTAATGATGAATTCAACCACATCCTTGTATGGACCGTGCGCGAGTGCAATGAGTTTGTCAGCACCCTCCTTCGAAGACATAACCTTAGGCAAGGCCTTGTCAATAAGGGATTGGCTAACAAATCCATACGTCTCAACAAGGTAATTAGCAAAGTTTTTAAACATATTTTTAACGTTTGTATCCTCTGCGGTCATTTTGACAAGTTCCTCGGTTTCCTTTGTCTCGCGTTTAATATCTTCATTGGAAGACAGATTGGTGTTAGCGCGGATAGAATCCATGATATCAGTCTTGGTGGCGAAATCATATATCTTATTGTAGATACGTGGGTCCGTCTTCTTGAACTTTCTCAAATCGTTAGCAATAACTCTTCTAAACTCACCGATATAATGACCTGTTGGAATATCTCCGCTAATATCACCGCTCGGAGTGAGTTCAGTAACATATCCGCTAAGCTTCCATACGTAGTACGAAACAAGCGTCTTGATTACCTTCGCACAACCGCTGCCAGCGAAGATATATTTCAGGCAGAGGGCGTTAAACATGACCTCATCTGGCACGCTTTCTGCGGTATAGTCGTCACACCATTCATTAAGTTGTGCAAAAACGTCATCCGCCTTCGCTTGTATATCTCCACCAATGAAGTTGTTTTTAAGACGGAAGCGAACAAATCCAATATCAGTGTCATTATCGTCTATTCCAGGAACATTCGAGATAAGATACTGCTTGGCCTTTGGGTCGCCGATACCGTTGATGACATAAGCTGGTCTTGTTACGCCATTTTCTTTAAACACGAGAATATCGTTAGGCTGTAATGTAATGGTAGATGCAATATGTGTTCCGTTATCGTTCGTATCGACCACGTTACATTTACCTGACATCGAATCATCACCTAACGGTTCCTCACTAATGAACTTATCTACAATTTCTCCTGTACGGTTTGCTGGATAACTAGACCTTTCCTGCATTATATCGCCTGCGGAAGCGGCAGTATCGTTGTTACTTTTATTGTGTCCATAAATGCTACTATATTTTTCAGGGTCAGCCAATTGCAGTTCAGCATCAAGGTTTCTGAACCGCTCGAACAACTCCTGAGGAATCATTGCGTTCTTTCTGTTAAGAAGCTTACTATACAACAGGTCACGGTTCGCATTGAGAATGCCTTTAATATGGTCAGGTGTTGATTGCGGGATATCTTCCCATATTTCGTAAGCAGTTCGATACAGAAGGACTATCAATTCATTGATACGCAAGTCAGTTATACGCTGTGCATCAGCCGCATTGGTATTATCGTCAATACCATAATTGCAGAACACAGACATATTCTTAAGGACATCGTCACGTTTTTTAGTTTGTGCCTTAACTTTGATATTATTAAGGATTTCTGTACGTTTTTCAGGTTGCGCCTCAATAATAGCTTTTGCTGCTTGTTTATCTACATCAGATGGGCTAGCGGACAAAACCTGGTCAACAAGACCGCGAACATGGCCACCCTCTCCATCAATAGAATCGAGATAAGACTGATAATCCGCATACGCCGTGTCCACGTTTCCAACTACCGCTTCAGCATCAGGAACCGTTTCCTTGACAAAAGTCTTAGAATGGGTAATCTTATATGACAAATCAAGCGCAGCCATCTTCCTATCAAAGTTAGGGTTAACGCCTCTTAACGCGGGGGCTAAGTTATTACCACGAATTGTCGTGTCCACCTTTTCTCCACTGCCAAAGCCCTGTGACTGATTAGACTGATACTGTCCACTCAGGTTCTTATCAATAAGAGCCTTAAGATAAACGTATGCCGTTATGAGCTTCACGTTGTTGTTGATGAGAACGTTCATCGGGTTAGACAAAACGTCCTCTACAACACGGTCCATCACGCGCTTATCTCTAGCAGTGAACGGTTGATTGTTAGAGACTCTGTTGTATACGTTGTTGAAGTCGGAGTGCAATGACCTGAAATAATTGTTATGGAGGACATGCTTATCCAGCTCTTCGTTGTTAACCGTCTCTTGAATGTGCGTAATCCCATCTGGGTTGGAGTCACTTGTTCCGAGTTTATTATAACTATCAGCAAAATCCATCAATGTGTCAAAGAAAGGTTTTACCTTTCTCAGGTCAATCTGTACACCATCGTGGGTATACGGCGATGTATCACCCATACTTTCTTCAATGGAAAATTGGTCCTTCACACTAGCGCCAGTGTAAAGCGATTTGATTCTGTTAGTAAAATTAGCATTATATCTCTTTGCTTTTTTAAAATAAGACATCAGCGTAGAACGCTGGTTGTCATCCAAAGCTTCAATGCTCTTATCGGGACGGATAGAGTCCGTTGATACACAGTCGCTAGGAACAGAACTGACCAAGTCATCCATCATCGAAGCAACGACAGCGTTTCCGAATGACCTCGTCAGCTTAGTGATATTCTGTTTTTCTTTATCGGCTTCCATGTTATACATACAGAAGTCAATAATACCCATACCTGGGGCATTAAATGTCGATGCAGTCTCTGGCCTGAAGTCAATGAATCCCTTGCTAACAGTATCCGTCAGAGCGGTATTGCCCATAAGAATATTTTTAATATCACCAGAATTCCTTACAATGATGTCCGCTACCCCAGCAATGAACTGAGGGTCGCTCTCCATCTTTGCCTGAACAGTCTGATAGAGTTGAGCCTGTTCAACATCAGCATCAAATGCGTTATCCAATTCAATTTGGTTAGACTCATCGACGGACTCAGCTGTGTCCTGAATCCGTTGATTCAGAAGGTCAAGACGTTCAACCGACTCCTTAAATTCCCTGTTGAAAGTTTTCTCAAACGTTGATGTCAGATAATCACGGTCAAATACGTGTTCCATGTCACCCGTCTCAACAGAGTTCACGAAAGCGAACTTAGCCATCAGACCGCTAACTTCTGAAATCAATTCGGCGGCTTCTGTGCTAGTGTTTTCAGGCAAATGGTCTGCCACGACGTTCTTGACAACGTCAACCATCCAAGAAGTTGACTTACCAGATTCTGCAAAGAATCCCATGCGAAGCGAATCGTCATCAACGCTAGGACGGTTAGCCGACATACCTCTAACTATATGAAGCATCTTCTTGCAGAAATCCTTAAAGTTGGAAAACTTAATTCCTGCAACCGCCTGTGCAATGCCTGGAAGATTGAGTTCGTTATCCCGTGTCATCTCCTCAAATTTCTCTACCAGAGCGTTTTGATACCTAGCGCCGTCACTTTCCGTGCTAGGCTCTGTCTGATAATTACCGAACGCCTCATCATACGCCCCCCAAATAGCGGAATTCAATGCATCAGTAACGTCTCGTCCGACATCTTTTGTAGGAACATCATACTCGGCACGAATAGGGTCTTCGGCACTTCCATCGTTTGCTGTCTGATAAGTCATGTTATCATCAAAGACTTCACCAACGTCCTTGTACTCGGCAGCATCGCCGCCTTCCATGCCATCCGCATTATCAACTACAGGGGTATTTTCCTCAGACGAAGTATTCAATGCCTTCTCTGCCCTCAGAACGTTTGCATAGTTCCATGTGCTCAAATCCCATACATTTGGAGCAACCGCCTCAATAACATTCAGAACAGCCTCTTTTGAATATCCATCCGTCTTATCGAGATTATACATATCACGCAGATGGGACATCATGGTGAACGGCATACGTTTAGCACCCTTGAATTCAAACCTACCACTCCTAGGATTGTAGACTTCCACTTGCATATAAAAGCCACCAGCCAACAACGGAGCCTTAATGCTCTGAATAGTAGAATCAATCTTACTTTTAGACGGCGTATTCTTCTCGGAACCGTGAGTTAGAGCAAACGATATCACGGCATCCAGCTGGGCAAGATTGTCCTTCATGCTAGTAACAGGAGTACAAGAGAAGTCTTGGTCATGAATCTTGAACCGCTTCAATGCGCCCAATATCCTAGTGTACGCCTTATTAGCGTCAGCTGAACTGAACCTTACTCTTCCAACCTTTCCAAGCTTTGCAACAGCATTGCAATACTTGCCGATAGGAGAATTCATCAAGCTTTGAACGCTCGTGCACTTATAGTCCTCTCCTTTACGAGTCAACCCCATGCACAAGATAGACGGGGTTTCCGTGCGGACAACATTTCCATCTTCATCTTGCATTACCACGAATGCAATGCCAAATGGAATGGTGATAAAGTGCTCGTGTCCACCGCCCGCCTCTGTACTTTTACGGGAGATAACATTTTTGAACACTTCCTGTGTCCTACTGCCATCCCAACCAGGAGTAAGTGTAACAGTGTGAGCGTTACCATCCTTCGTCGTGTAGTTAATCTTAGTGTTTCCGCCGGATAGCTTTATGGCTGTAGCGTCAGCGATATCCATGTCAGCGTAGGTTGTAGCAACAACGCCATCGCCTGTGCGTTCACGATATGTATTCGAATTTTTCAAAGACTTACCGACAACAACAGGAACCACCCTAGGATTTCTTATCTCAGCATTATTCCTCTGAGGTTCACCGGCAAGCAGCTCATCCAAACTTGCTCTAAGCGAGTTTGCATCAGTGGCGCCAACCCATGATGTACCACCTTTCTTGAAAATGCTTGAAAGTTGCTCATCTTTCATGCACGTCGATACAAAGGTCTCGTCAGTCAACAGTTCTTTCATCCTGTCAATAGTTATTGGCAGGATGCGGTTATCATCAGAACCGCCTATCGTATCGATTTGCCCTGCGATATCATCATACCCGTTATCTTTAAGTACCTTGACAAGCTTCGGTGTGAGTTTAGGCTTCACTCTCAACACGTCGATAGTATAACGAGGATACATCTTGATTTCAGACAGGGTTTCTTCTGTTATCCTATTCAGGTCAATAACCTTATAGGTGAGACCTTCGCCATTATCGCCCTGGTTCAAAATAGAGCCCCAGTTCGTCAATGCTCCTGTATCATCCATAGGAATAGCATTAATTGCACCGCTAGCAATAACATTGGAGGCGTAGCCAGCATATTCTTCCAACCTAGGAATAGTATTTTTTACCTCATCAATCTGGTCCCTGAGTTCATCAACACTTTCAGGAATATCTTCTGGAGTATAATCAGCATTTTCAACCGTCTTGCCCGACTTAATATTCAACTTCTGTGTCAAATCATGCAGCGCGGCATAAGCATCGCTCAATGCATGAGTATCACTAAATATCTTATCGAAACTAACCTTCTTCACCTTGTCACCAGTAGCTTCGTCAATCTGCTTTTTAGCATCCTTGAATACATTGAACATGTACCTCAGGTATGCACCACAAAGCACGGAATCTTCATATTCGGTATTCGTAGATTTTTCGGTGTAGAGAGCGCTGTCTTTTTCAATAAGCTCTTTTCCGTATTCCAATTCCTTTTCAAGATTTCTATAATACGGGCCCGCTACTGTATTGAGGCCCTTCTCATTGTCCATTTGCGTAGTTTTGGCATTGCCCTTGGCATCGAAAGTGGTCCTCACTGTATTAGAAGCACGCTCAGATAGGTTACGACCCATCATTTGACCAAAATACTCGAATACTGCGGGACCCTCCTTCATTTTAGAGACAAGAGGCAAATTCTGCCGAGCTCCCTGCTTATTAAAGAACAAGCTGGTGTTCTTCTTCAGCGTCGGAACGAGGCTATTGCCAAGGTCATACAAAAAACTACCCTCGCCCGTAAAGTTATCGGCAGCCCATTCGAAATCCACTGGCTTACCGGTGTTAATCCTATAGACAATCTTCTGCGAGTGAACCTTCTTGGCGTCTACAGGGAACGTGTAGCTTATCAAGTTCGCCAAGTTTCTGCCACTAGCCAGTGCAATTTTTTGTTCAGTCGAAGCAGACAATGCTTCAAGCATAATTTTCTGCATATTCATACGGAAATCCCTACGATGGAATCATTTTCTCATATAGTTTATATTGTTTACACAACAACACCAAACCAGAAGGTAAAGTAGGTATTAACAACGACTATGCGAGACCCGCCTCCACCACTAACGTTACGCTGAACGGATTCATTGCTACTGGAGGCTCACTTGTTGCATTGATACCTCTAATATTTAGAAATGTATCTTTATCTTGAGCAAGGACAATATAAGGCCGAGAATATTGAATCCTTGCTTCTCTACTTTCTTCGCCATAATCGTATTCCTCCAATACACTATAATTCCTCGGTAACCGCACCGTCAACATAGAAGGGGTTTGGAACTTTCTTGCATTGGCACTCCTTGATGTTATCCAAGTAGTCAATGGAGAGATAATCTTCCATATAGATGCAAGCGCAGGCGGCGCATACGTGTCCCTCTTCCCTGTACTTTTTCGTCTGAAGGCAGGCGGTTGTTCCCGTCTTCACGGCGTCGTAGAGCTTGCGAAGATGTTCTTCCGTCACCACCACGTCCGCATCAAGGAGAAACACCTTGCGGAATTGCTTACGATAAAGCAATCGCACGATGCGTTGCAGTTCGTGGCGTTGGAGGTTGATGCTCGCTTCCCTGTGGTCTGCGACAGGTCGCTCCGAACGCACGAGCCGTGGAAGCTCTCCGCACGGATGGAGCAGAGAGCCTTCAAGGAGCGGTGTCACTACGAGCGCGTCCATCACGAGTAGTTCTCCACGAAGGACACGAGGTGGAAGTAGCCGTAATAGTACGTGAAGCACATATCCACAATCTTTCCAGAAGTCAAATATACATTCCTCGTAAACGTCGTCTTTTCCACGGCGTCGTTGTAAGTGACATTGACGTAAGGACAGTTAGCCGTACACTTTAGCCGCACGACAAAAGCGATAGGAGCGGTAGCCGTGCTTGCGAGGGTGAGAGTGAACGTGTTGGACGTGCTGACGTTGTAAACGTACTTTCCCCCGCCCACGGCGTTCAGCGTCTTGTCGGAATTCAACGTCGCAACGGAAGCATCAGCCGACGGTCTAAAGAAATAGCCTTCAATGCTACTCGGAGCCCCGCTGGCAAGGTAAATCGGCATATACGGCAAGCCTACGTCCGCAGACCCGAGATTGTCTGCGGTGGTTGCGCTCGCTACAGTATCGTCGGAGTCTATGAGCTTGACCCAGCCCGTCCACGTACCGTCGTTTAGTCCCGTACACTTACGGATATAGTTGAAGTTCACGTTGTCACGGCTGTAGTAGACCTGTACGCATGTATTACCCGTACCACGGATGACTTCCAGCTCGAACGCACCAGACGCGCCAGATGGCTTATTGGTGACGGTCGAGGAGTTGTCGGCGTTGCAGAGATAGTTGCGATTTGCTGCATTGTAACTGTTCAAGTCAGCACCAGCGGGAATCGAGCTAGACGAAGTGGAAGTGGCGATGTCAGCTGTCGCTGCGTTGCCGCTGATGTTGGCAGAGATGGTGTTCGTCGACGGATTGAGCTTGACGTCCGAGTCGTAACGTGTCGTGTTCTCAGTCCCGTTAGGGTCCGTGTCTCCCGCCATAAGGAGAGGGTACGCGGCAGTGCCCGAATCGTCTTTCACCTGCGTCACCTTCGAGTCAGTGAATACGGCGTCTGAGGGCACGCTCGTGCCGAGCGTCTTGCCTGAGTCCACGATGTTTCCGTTCGCGTCGAGCGTAGCCACGTTGCCCGCCGTCGCTCCTGACACTTTGTCCATCTTGGCGTTCCAATTGCTGACATCAGTCGAAGTAATGCCATCTAGCACAGACTTATTGCTGTGTTCATGAATCTTGCTGACGAGTGCAGCCGTAATGCCTGAGTTGATTGCTGCCCACTGAGCAGCAGTGAAAGATGAATTGTTGAGTCGATATTCCAGTCCCCATGTGACAGTCGATTCGTCAACTGTCGCCTTGTAGCGGTCATAATATGCGTTGCCAGCGGAATCGACTCCAGTGACGAATGCGTAGTCGTTGTTGGTGACAGTGCCAGTATAAGCTTCTAACGCTGCGACTGACGTGAACGGTTCGCCATCGTCGGAGATATAGTGGGCTGTATTGGTCGCTATAGAAGAATTCACGAACTCAGCGACTGCTTTATCAGTCGGGTAGTTACTGTCTGACGTGCCGAGGACGACTGTAGTTTTGTTCGCGACAGCTTCTTTGGACGTGTCGGACGGATGTACGTGGTCTTCTCTAGCGTATTTGGCAGATACGCCTACTGCAGCCGTACCGTCCATCACAGGATTAGCGGTAGCGGGAGCTGCGACTGAACCAGCTAATGCGCTCAAGTCCGATGCTGAAGCTGCTCCGATGTTCCCTCGGGCTCTGGTCTGTTGCTCGCTGTTGAAGTCCTGGTCGATTGCCGTGCTTACGTATGGATTCTGTGACATTATTCAACCTCATGGAATGCGTCGTATTTCGTTAGTCTTTCAACTATAATTAGTTCAGTCATGATTTTACCTCTTCACTTACTGTGAATGTGTATTGATTATTGGTAGTATCTGCTCCATACCATACAATCAAGTGAATTAGCTTGTCATCACTTGTCATTATGTCAATGTCAATAGTTCCATAATTGTTAATATCATAAGGAATGTGGGAAGTAGCCATAAACGAACTCGGTGAAACCCAAGGTTGAGTATATATTCTAAAGTCATCAAATTGACCATTTATGCTGTGTATCATAGATTTATCAGCCTTGATAGTTGTATCGTTAGCGGTAACCTTTATGGCACAATAGTTAGTGTT
>JAEIGA010016887.1_pt1 | contig 11108 bp, 13 predicted proteins | sample 9270691 | NCBI WGS metagenome assembly JAEIGA01 (sample SAMN17057246, study PRJNA624740) | gut metagenome | biome: biome; isolation source: fecal sample | host: Bos grunniens | place: China: Xizang | collected 2019 | reverse complement strand
CTAATACATGGGGCTGACTTGGTTTCGACGGGAATATTTGAGCATAGATGGCAAGTCGAATGTCCACGTCACGGACACAAAAAAATAAATGCAAACAAAATTAAAAATGCAGTAGCAAACTTATTTGGTGGAAACCAAGCGGTTGCTTTCGCCTAACTTTAATAATATAATGGCCTGCGCTTTCTCTTAATCTCTACTCGTGGATTATTTGAAAGCTCGATTTAGCGAGTTATATCTATTGGTTGTCTAGCTAGTAGAAAGAATATTTAGACTGGTATATAATCTTGGTCGTTAATTACTTGGATGATATATGAGAATAATTAGTTAACTAAGCTTGTAGAGGTTTATGTAGCTTTGTTTTCGGACAGGAGTTCGATTCTCCTCAGCTCCACCATGATAAAAAAATAACTCTAACTTTTTGAAGTTAGAGTTTTTATTTTCTATTTTATTTTTGTCCTGGATTTCCTTTTTGACTATTTTTTTCTTTTAAAACTTTGTTTTGTGCTTTTTGATTTTCAATAATTTCTTTTTCTTCTGGATCTATTTCTTCTCCTAGACTTTGTACGTAAGCTTCGAAGAATTCAGGTCCTTCGTTTGCGAAATATACCATTGTTTCTAATACATATGAATGGATATTATCTTCATTCTCTTCATTTAATAACATTTGTACTGCTGAATCCATATCTTGAGTTTCTGCTAAAACTGTCATTATATTTAGCGCTAAAGCAATATCTTTTCCATTATGAATCATGATTATTTCGTTTATTCTTTCTAACCATGCTTCGTGCTTTTCTGGATACATTAATGCTTGACCTTTTAAATATAATTCTGGAATTTGTTTTTGTAAGCTTTCTCTATATTCTCTGAGTTTTCTTTCTTGTTCTTCTTCATGAGCATCATATACTTCTTTTGAACATCCATATACTTGTTCGTATGCAGATTCAATTGTTACATTGTCTGATAATAATTCGTGTCCATTATACGTACACTTCATTGATTTTCCACTTTCTTTTATTTTTATTAACATGTTTACTACAAGGTCAAGTGGACAAAATCCGTCAATTTTAAATTCATTACCTAACATAAATTTTCTCCTTACTATTTTCTATAATTATTATATCAAATAATTCTTTTTTTTTTAATTAATCTTATTTGACTATGTCTAAAATTGTCAATAAAATCAGTGGTTATGAGTGATTTGCGATATAGTTATAGACATCTTCCCAACTATATACTTTATGATGTTCTTGATTATCTTCATTAATTGGAGATGCAAAGAGTAGTGGTTTGATACCTGCTTCTTTTACTTTATTACATTGATTTACCGAGTCATCAATAAAGATATTTACGTTTTGTTCTTTACATATACCAGCTTTATCAAATGTACATATTAGGTCATCAAATGGCACGTTATGTGATTTTAAATAGTTGGTTGATGTTTTATATGCATCTGTATAAAATAGATTACTTCTTGCGGTAATAATTATTATTCTGTGACCTAGTTTTTTAATTTTTTTTATGTATTCTGCAGCATCTTTTTTTATTGGTGTTAGAGGTATTAATTTATCAAAATTTTCTCTTGCAAATTCTAGTTCATGTTCTTTCATGTCTGGAGTAAGAGAAGTATATGATATTTTATTTTCTTTTAAATAGTTTATATCCTCATTAAAAAATTCAGCTACTGCCGGCATTAAATGATAAAAAGTATCTGTTATTGTATCGTCTATATCTATTCCAATTGTTAGTTGTTTCATTTTGTGCCTCCTTAATCTTATTCTATCTTTATTTTATCACAACTTTATTGTGTGTTATAATAAATGTAGGTGATATTATGTCAAACGAAGAATTAATTGACTTAGTTGTGGATAAAAAACCATATGTAAAAAATATTAGTAATGATCCGGTGATTAATTTAACGGGTGAGAGTGGTAGTGGAAAATCGTTTTATGCTCAACAGTATTTAAATGATAGTAATTATATTGTTATAGATACTGATGAAGTTTTTGCATCTTTTGATATTGCTACTGGATACAATTTAGAATTTGGTAAGTATTTGAGAGAAAAGTATGATGTACTTCCTGATTTATATAATGATTTTGATTTATGTTATCGAGAGATTTTGGATTATTTTGAAGGTTGTGGAAAAACAATTGTAATCGATTCAACTTTATTTAAAGCGGTTAAGGATGTTAGTATATTAAAAGGTAAAATTATTGTTATGAGAACATCTGTAAATACATGTTATGAGAGATGTTTAGAAAGATACAAAAAGAAATTCCCTGATTATTTAGAAGATGATTTTATTAAGTATAGAGAAAGAAAAAAACATATATTTAAGTGGTACTTAGAAATGAATGAATTTCTAAAAAGAGTAGATGCACTTAATATTAGTAATTAAAAAAGACACATTTTGTGTCTTTTATTTTTGAATAAATGATTTTGTTTTTTGATAAATATCTTCAGGAGAATGAAATTCTGTATTTTGGTATCCATCTTTGTTTACTAAGAATGATAGGTGTTGTCCTTGTCTTAGGTCCGCTAAATCGTTGGCAATAATGTAATCCATATCGTTTTTGTCACATAACTTTCTTGCAACTTCTATTAAGTGCTCTTTTGTTACATTTTCTAGAAGTTTAAATCCTACTAATGTTGCATTTGGATACCAATTTCTTAATTTTGAGATAAGTTTTGGTGTTAATGTTAGCTTGACTGTAAGGTGTGGCTCATAACTGCTGATTTTTGTATCATCATCAACTTTGCATGATGGATTAGTTAAAATACTTAGAATTTCTTCTTCTGTTGTTTGACCTAATGCTATAGCTTCGACTAGTTCTTTCGCTAAATCTTCCATTCTAAATGAAAATTCTGGTTTATAATCTCCAACTGCTGAAGAATGAATAACTAAATCATATTCGTTTTTAGATTCTTGTTCTAATGCTAAAAGCATATCTTGAGTTGTTTCAATAGGAATTGATCTTAAGTTTTTTTGACCGGCTAAGTGGTATTTTTCAAATAAACCACTTCTAAAGACACTTCTTGTTCCTATTAGTGTAACTTGATCTCCGCTTTCTAAGAAATTTCTGGTTAATTCGATACCTAGTCTACCAGTAGACATATTTGTTATTTTCATGACCTCATCAATATATTCATTTGTAGGTCCTGCTGTGATTAATATTTTTTTCATATTATCTCTCCTTTCAATTTGTATTTTACGCTTAATTGTGTTATAAGTATAATATATATAACTTATCTTAAATATAAGGAGTAATTATAATATGGATGTAAATTTTGAATTGTATAAAATGTTTTATGTTGTTGCTAATAATAAAAGTATTTCTAAGGGAGCAGAGGAGTTGATGATAAGTCAGCCTGCTGTTACACAATCAATTAAGATGTTAGAAGGACAACTTGGAGTAACTTTATTTGTTAGAACTAAGAAGGGTGTAATTTTAACTGATGAGGGTGAAGAATTATATAAATATGTTAAAGAAGGAATGACTTATTTTGTCAATGGACATAATAAAGTTATGTCTTTAAAAAAGCTAGATGCAGGAGTTTTAAAAATAGGGGCATCAACATCTGTTACAGAACATTACTTAATGCCATATATAACTAAATTTCATGATCTTTATCCTAATGTTGAAATAAAAATAGTTAATCTTTTAACAGATGTCTTACTTAAAGAACTTAGAAATGGTAATGTCGATATTGTCGTTGGTAGTAACAGTGATTATGTTGATAAAGATTTAGAATTTTATGAAATATCTGAGGTCGGGGAAATTTTTGTTAGTAATAAAGAAATTAATTTATCGACTGAACATATATTTAAAAGCAATTTGATTTTACAAACTGCTCCATCTGTTGCTAGAAATAGCTTTAATGAATATGTTAAAAAAAATAATATTAATTTTGTTCCTTTTATGGAAGTTGTTAGTCATAGATTAGTAACAGAGTTAGTTAAGTCTGGAATGGGAATTGGTGTTGTTACGGAGGAGTATGTGAAGGATGAATTAGGTAGAACGTTATTTAAAGTAAATAATGATATTAAATTACCTAAGAGAAAACTTGGATATACTTTACTAAAAAATAGTGTTCCTAGTTATAGAGTAAAAGCTTTTATTAATTTATTAAAAAAATAAAATACTAGATATCTAGTATTTTTTTTATGATATAATTTTTATGGTGATAATATGGATAGCAATCAAAAAAATTTTAATTTATATGTTTTCTTTTCAACTTTTGCAAGAAATTTAGTAGAGTTATATATTCCAATTTTGTTTTATAAAGCTGGTTATGATTTAACTAGTATAATGATTTATTTTTTATTAATTCATTTTATATCTTTAATTTTAGATTATCCATGTATTTTGTTATCTAAGAAGTTTGATAATAGAGTTTTATCAATTGTGGGTATTGTTGCATTTTGTTTGTTACAGATATTGTTAAATGTAAAAATGAGTGGAATTTTATATATTATATTAGTAGCTTTTGTTTATGCTTTATATAGACGAGGGTATTGGATTGCAAGAAGATATTATAATTTGAAGGTTATTCATAAAGAAAATATTTCTAAATCATATTCTATTATTAGTATTATAAATCAAATTGGAGTAATTGTTTCTTCTTATATTGGAGCACTATTCCTTGATTATTTTAGTTTAAAAATTTTAACTATTGTATCTATCATTTTATTTTTGTTTAGTGTTATTTATTTATATAAGTTAAAATTTACACATGAGAAGAATGATATTAATATTGATTTGTTTAAGACATTAAAGAAAATTCCTAAGGAAGATATATTTTTATTTGGTACATATGAGTTAACTACTGTTGTGAAGCTAATTTTTCCTTTGTTTTTATATTTATATGTTAAGGATACATTTCAAACAGTTGGGTTATTAAATTTATTTACTAATTTAGCTACTATTTTATTTGCATATTTTTATGGTAAGAAGGTTAATGGTAAGAAAAACTTTTTAACTTTAAGTTTGATTTTAGTTGTATTAGTTTTCTTTATGAAATGTAATGTTAGTGGAATATTACTTGTATTGGTTTCTTTCTTAGAAGGTATTGTTGGAAAGATGCATGAAATATCTATGTCTAAAGAGTTTTATTCATTAAGTAAGAAGTTTGAATATTATAACTACAATTTGGCATATGAAGTGATTCAAAATGTGTCTAGAACTATTATGACTTTAATTTTACTTTTATTTTTTAAAGATTTAAAAATCATGATTTATGCTACTTTAGTCGTTATGATTACAGGTGTGTTTATAAAATTTAGAAAAGCTAGAGGAAGAGATTTTGATATTTAAAAAGGCATTTGTTATGATGCTTTTTTTGTTGTTTTAAAATTCTAATTTTTACCAATTATATGTTTGTTTTTTTTGAAAATAATATGTATATAGTCTCGTATTTTTGACTTTTTGGGTGTTTTTTGTTATAATATACGGCATTCAGGGAGGAATTTTTATGCGAACGGGTGAGACCGTTAGGTTAAAAGTTTTGATATGTGTATTATTTTTTGCAATATTATGTATTGCAGCTTATTCATATAGAAATAAATTAGTTTATTCAAGTATTTCATTGTCTATTTCTGATGATAGAATAGTAGAATATGGTACTGATTATGATGCATTAGCAATGGTTAATGATGTATCAGGGAGTGTATCTATATTGAAAAATGTAAATACTAGTGTTATCGGGGAACAAGTTTTGTTATTACAAATAAAAAAAGAAAATGTTAAAAAACATGTTCCGATTACTATTGAAGTAGTTGATAGTGTTGTACCAACTATTGAAATTAAAGATTCTGTTATTTATTTAAATAGCGGGAAAGAGTTTGATATTAATAGTAACATTATTAATGTTAGTGACAATGTGGATGGAGAGCTTGATTATTGTTATGATGGTGATCTAAATGGTTGTTATACAGTTACTAGTTCAATTAATACTAATTCTGTAGGTAGTTATACAGTTGATGTTAAAGCAATTGATAGCTCGGATAATGTTACTAATGCAAGTTATACTGTGATTGTTACTAGTCATGGGAAAGAGTATTCATTAAGAAATGTTGCTTATTCTTTGATTGGAAAACCATATGTTTTTGGTGGTAATACATTAGCGGGTTTTGATTGTAGTGGTTTTGTACAATATGTATATGCTAGAAATGGTATGAGTGTTGGTAAAACAGCTACTGCTCAGTATTATAATGGTTATGAAGTTAATTATAATAATATTCGTGTTGGCGATATTATTGTTTGGGGCTATGGTACTGATAAAATTACGCATACTTCAATTTACGTTGGTGATGGGCTTATGATTCATGCGGCTAATCCGTATGAGGGAGTTGTTGTTAACAGAGTTTTAGGTTGGGGAGATTATACTGGTGTGCATATTGTTTCTGTAAGAAGATTAGCATAATATGTATAAAGATATTTTTTCTGGAAATAATAATTCTAGGAGGAATAATTATGGAAACATTACAAAAAGTATTATTAGCTATTACTATTATAGGTGCAGTAAACTGGGGATTAATTGGTTTATTGGATTTTGATTTAGTTGCTATGATTTTTGGCGAAGCCACTTTATTTTCAAGAGTTATTTATACGCTTGTTGGTGTATGTGGACTTATTAATATGTGGATTTTATTTAATCATATTGAGCCAGCTAAATAAGAAGACTTCGGTCTTTTTTTTTGTTATTTTTTAGCTGTTGCGGTTGATAATTTTTAGATAAAATGTTATCATAGTGTATGAGAATAGGGGTGATATCATGGATTTGTTTATCACATTTTTTAGAGATGTTTTAGATGGCCCTGCTTATATTGTTGTTGCTATAATTGCAGGTATTTTAATTTGCTCTTGTATTGGATATTTAGGAGAACGATATTTAAAGAAGCAAGAAGCTAAGAAACAATATGAAGCTACGCATGCTGCTATTGCTGGGGATACAATTGATGCTTCTAGTTTAACTAATGTAGCTGCAGCGCCAGTTGCGGGAGTTACTGCATTAGAGCAAAGTGTTGTTGCACCTATGGCTGAAGTGAATGATGCTGTTGTTCAGGCACCTGGACAATAATAGTATTTTTTTGTATACTAGATTATAACGTTTATAAAAGGAGAGGATGTAATGTCAATCACAGGAACAGACATTTTAACAATATTAAGAGACTTTATTGATGTCTTATTAGTATGGTTTGTAATTTATTACATATTAAAGAATATTAAAAATAATATTAAGTTGTCATTAATTTTTAAAGGATTAGTATTTGTAGTTTTACTATATGCTATTAGTGATATATTTGGATTTGTAACTATTGGGGTTTTACTTGATTATGTACTTCAATGGGGGCCAATTGCATTAATAGTAATTTTCCAACCTGAAATTAGAACTATTTTAGAACAATTAGGACGTACTCAACTACTTGGTAGACATAAAGTGTTAACAGTAGATGAACGTGAAAGAATGGTTTATGAAATGATTAATGCTATTGATTATTTAAGAAAAGAAAGAATAGGTGCATTAATTGTTATTGAAAGAGATATAAGTCTTGGAAATTACATTGATAAAGCAAAAAAATTATATGCTGATTTAACTAGTGAATTATTAATTGCAATCTTTTATGAAGGTAACCCATTACATGATGGTGGAGTTATTATTCAAGGGGATAGAATTACTTGTGCAGGAGCAGTATTCCCAACAAGTAATAGTCCTAAGTTAAATAAGAGATTAGGAACTAGACATAGAGCGGCGTTAGGATTGGCAGAAGAAACAGATGCTATTTGTATTGTTGTTTCTGAAGAAACTGGTAGAGTATCAATAGCATTAAAAGGTGAAATGTTATATAACCTAACACTTGATGATGTAAGAATGATGTTAATAGATGAGTTAAAACCAAAACAAGATATTGAATTTGAAGATGATATAGAAGAGGAAGACGCTTATGAAGAAGTTAATTAGAAAGATTGGAAGATTCTTCCATCATATTGGATTGTTCTTTGATAAATGGTTAATAACTCCTATTACAAAATTAATATTAATTATAATGAATTTCTTTAAAGAAAATTCTAAAAATATAGACAGATTTGCTGGTAAAAAATCAACTTTATTAATTATAAGTATGATTTTAGCATTTATTGTATTTGTATGGACTGATAGAGAGTCTAATATAATGATTGATCAATATGCAGAAATTTTATCTGACCAACAAGTCACAGCTGTATATAATGAAGAGTTATATGTAGTTGAAGGATTACCCGATACAGTTGATATTACATTAGTTGGACAAAGAAGACATATCTTCTTAGCTAAGCAATCTCCTGCAAAAGGTGTATCTGTTGATTTAACAGGTTTAAAACCTGGAAATCATAAGGTAACGTTAAAATATACACAAAGACTTAAATCTTTAGATTATAAGTTAGATCCTGAAAATGTAACAGTTACTATTTATGAAAAGGTTAGTGATACTAAGTCAATCACATATGATATATTACATAAAGATAATTTAGATAAAAAATTATACATTAGTAATGTAGACTTAGATAGAACTGATGTTATTATTAAAGGTGCTGAATATAAGTTAAAACAAGTTGCTGCTGTAAAAGCTTTAGTTGATGTTGATGAAATTCCAAATCCTAAGGCTGGGGAAATTGAATTAAAAGAAGTTCCATTAGTTGCTTATGATACTGATGGTAAGATTTTAGATGATGTAGAAATTGTTCCAAAGACAGTAAAAGCTAAACTTACAATAACTTCACCAAGTAAGGAAGTTCCTATTAAGGTTGTACCTAAGGGTGATTTAGCATTTGGTAAGTCTATTAAATCTATGGTTTTAAGTACTACATTAGTTACACTATATGGTGAACAAGAAGCAGTAGATGCAATTGAACAATTAGAAGTTGAAATTGATACTAAGGGACTTGCTAAAGATAAAGAATATCATGTTACATTGAAGAAACCTGCTGGTATTACAGAGTTAAGTACTAAGACATTAACAATTAAGATTTCATTAGATGATTCAATTACTAAAGAATTTGAAAATGTAGCGATTCAGTTTAAGAATTTAGGGGCTAATTATAAAGTTCAAGCTTTAACTGATGATGATAGACAAGTTACTGTAGTTGTTTCTGGAAGTAGTGATGTTGTTAAGAATGTTGAAGCTACATCAATTAAACCTTTTATTGATTTAAAAGATTATGGTGTAGGTACACATGAAGTTAAAGTTCAAGTAACTGGAGATGACTTAAAATTAAATTACGAATCTAAGACAAAGAAAGTTAAGATTGTAATTTCAGAGAAATAGTTTAAAACTATTTCTTTTTTTTGTAATAAAAAGCTCTTCATTTAATATAATTTAGTATGAATATTAATGGGGTGATTTATGAAAAAGTTATTTACACTTATTTTGATGATGTTATGTTTAGTTACTGGATGTGGTAAGTATAATGAAAAGGATGTAGTTAAGGAGTTTGAAAAGAAAATAAGTAATGCTTATAAGTTAAATGGTGATCTTACTGTTTCTAATGGTGATGAGATTTATAACTATCAAGTTGAAGTTAGTTATAAAAAAGCTCATTATTATAAAGTGCAGATGACAAATATGGCTAATGGCCATACGCAGGTTATTTTGAAAAATGATGATGGTGTTTATGTTTTAACACCTGCTTTGAATAAGAGTTTTAAATTTCAAAGTGATTGGCCTTACAATAATTCACAAATTTATTTATTAAAAGCATTAGTTGATGATATTAATAATGATCAAAATAGAGAATTTGTAGAAAATGATGATGGTTTCGTTTTTAAGACTAAAGTTAATTATCCTAATAACAAATCTTTGTTAGAACAAGAGATATATTTAACGAAGGATATTGAGTTGGAAAAAGTTTTAGTTTTTGATGGAAATAGTTCTATTAAAATGGAGTTTGTTGTTGATAGCGTTGATTATTCTCCGACATTTAAAAAGAATTATTTTGAGCTTGATACTATTATGAGTACATTTGATGATTTCTCTGTTTTTGAGAATACGTCATTAGATGATTCTATTTTCCCTCTTTTTGTACCTGAAAATACATCGTTAGTTAACAGTGAGAAAATTGTTACTGATGTGGGTGAAAGAATTATTATGACATTTGGAGGAGATAAACCATTTTTGTTGGTTGAAGAAGTTGCTAATGTAATGGATGAATTTACAATTATTCCTACATATGGTGAACCATATATGCTTATGGATACACTTGGAGTAATGACAGAAAATTCTTTGTCTTGGATGAGTGGTGGTATTGAATATTATTTAGTAAGTGATGTTATGGGTAAGGATGAACTTGTGGAAATTGCACAAAGTATTAGTTCTATTCCCGTTACTAAATAGACTTTACGAGTATTTTTACTTATGCTATAATGAAAACGTGGTGATTAAAATGGCAAAAAGTAAAAATACAAAAAAGAATATTAAGAAAAGTGTTGATAAAAAAATTGATGCTATGGAAACAAGTGTTTCTAAAGAATTACTAAAAGTATTACGTGTATTATTTGTAGTTATAGTAGTACTTGGAGCATTTTATTTATTAACAGTTGCTATACTTGGTAATGGTGATACTAAAGATGAAGTGAAAGAAGCAACTATTCAGTATGATGAAATATTAGCTGGTTCTAGTTTTGATATGAAAGAAGATAAGTACGTTGTTTGTTATTTTGATTATTCTGATGAAGAATTAGGAGAATTAACTTCAGTATTATCTAGCTATTCATATACTGGAAAATATAGATTATATACAGTTGATATGAGTAATGGATTTAATAAGAAGTATGCATCTGAGGATAAGTCTAATAAGACTCCTGAGAGTGCTTCTGAACTTTCAATTAAAGGACCAACATTAATTAAATTTGTTGATGGAAAAGTAGAACAATACTATGAAGGTGTTGAAGCTATTACTGGTTATTTAAAATAAGACAATTTATTGTCTTTTTTTATTTTATGAGAAGATTTTGTTCTAAATGTTTTGAGATTATGATATTATAATTAGTAGAAAAGAAAGGATGGTTATCTTATGAAAAAGGAAACTAAGATTAAGAAATCAGAGAATAAACCTTTCGCGAAGAAGAAAGTG
>JAEIGA010016886.1_pt1 | contig 11108 bp, 10 predicted proteins | sample 9270691 | NCBI WGS metagenome assembly JAEIGA01 (sample SAMN17057246, study PRJNA624740) | gut metagenome | biome: biome; isolation source: fecal sample | host: Bos grunniens | place: China: Xizang | collected 2019 | reverse complement strand
TAATGCGTGAATTAGTTGAAGTAATCGCAAAAGCATTAGTTGATAATCCTGATGAAGTTGTTGTTACCGAAAAAGAAGAAGGAAAGGCACTTGTACTTGAAGTAAAGGTGGCTGATTCTGATATGGGTAAAGTAATCGGCAAACAGGGAAGAATTGCAAAAGCAATCCGTTCTGTTGTAAAAGCTGCAGCAGCAAAGGAAGACAAAAAGGTAATCGTAGACATCGCATAGGCGGTGTCTACTTTTTACAATGAGGATGTTATATGGAAAAATTATTACAGGTGGGAGTCATTTCTTCAACACATGGTGTACGCGGAGAAGTGAAGGTATTCCCAACAACCGATGATGTAAAAAGATTTAAAAAATTAAAGAAAGTCATCCTTGATACAGGAAGAGAGCATTTGCCACTTGAGATTGAGAGTGTCAAATTCTTTAAGCAGTTTGCTATCTTAAAGTTCAAAGGAATCGACAATATCAATGACATTGAAAAATATAAGGGCAAGAGCCTTTTGGTAGATAGAGAGAATGCAGTGAAGCTTCGCAAAGACGAGTATTTCATTGCGGATATGATTGGTCTTACAGTCTTTACAGACGATGGAGAAGAATTCGGTAAGCTGAGAGATGTACTTGAAACAGGAGCAAATGATGTCTATATCATAGACAGCTTGAAACACGGGGAAGTTTTAGTACCGGCAATTAAACAGTGCATTTTAGACGTAGATATCGAAAACGGCAGGATGGTCATTCATCTCATGGAAGGGTTGGTGTAGTCTATGAATTTTCATATTTTAACACTATTTCCGGAAATGGTGATGGACGGGCTAAGCGCAAGTATTATTGGACGTGCACAGAACAAGGGGCTTCTATCTGTAGAAGCGATTAATATCCGTGACTTTGCAGAGAACAAGCACAACCGCGTAGATGATTATACCTACGGTGGCGGAGCAGGAATGCTCATGCAGGCGGGGCCTGTGTACGGTGCGTACCAATCGGTAGTAGAAAAGGCGCAGAGTAAACCACGCGTGATTTATCTATCTCCACAAGGGCAGACATTTTCACAGGGGATGGCAGAAGAGTTTGCCAAGGAAGAAGAACTCATTTTCTTGTGTGGACACTATGAAGGTATCGATGAACGTGTGCTGGAAGAGATAGTGACAGATTATGTTTCTATCGGAGATTATGTGCTCACGGGCGGAGAACTTCCTGCGATGGTCATGATAGATGCAATATCACGGTTGATTCCGGGAGTGCTTCACAATGATGTGTCAGCAGAATTCGAGAGTTTCCAAGATAATCTCTTGGAGTATCCACAGTATACAAGACCGGAGGAGTGGCACAGTAAGAAGGTGCCAGAGATTCTTTTGTCAGGTCATCATGCGAATGTGGAGAAGTGGAGAAGAGAGCAGTCGATTATAAGAACCGCGCAGAGAAGGCCGGATTTATTAGAGAAAGCGGAGCTCAGTGAAAAAGAGAAGGCGTGGCTAAAGTCAATACAAGATACAATGATTGGGAGAAACGTAACATGGGAACACAAGTGATTTGTTTTGCGAATAATAAAGGCGGAAGTGGAAAGTCCACGACATGTGCTAATGTAGGATATGGACTCACGCAACTCGGAAACAAGGTTTTGCTCATTGATGGCGATATGCAGCTCAACCTTTCGTTGTCATTTTTCTCGGATGACGAGGTGTTAGAGTTTGCGCAGGGAGATAAGAACCTCTATCATGCGATTCGCAGTCAAAAGGATTTGAAGGATTACATTGTACATACACCATATGAGAATCTAGACATGATTCCATCCTCAACACTGATGAGCTCCATTGAATACGAGCTTTTTACGAAGTGGCAGAGGGAATTTATTTTAAAAAAATGTCTTGGAAATATTGTGGCTTCGGGAGAGTATGACTATATTCTGATTGATGCACCACCGACACTTGGCGGCTGGGTAATGAACATTCTCTGTGCGGCAGATAAGGTTGTAATTCCGGTGGAGGCTACACCATGGGGACTTTTTGGACTTGGCAATATGTTTGAGTTCTTAGAGCAGGTAAAACAGATGACTCCGGAACTTGAGGTTGCAGGCATCGTGGTGACGAAGGTTGACACGAGAAAGAATTATTTCAAACAGACATTTGACGGCCTTCGTGAATTAGAAGACATTCATGTATTCGATACATTTATCCGTGTGGACAGTAGTGTGGAATGGTCGCAGGATAACAACATGCCGATTATGGCGTACAGAAGAAGCTCAAGAAGTGCACAGGAATATATGGCACTCACAGAGGAAATCGTGAATCGAAAGTAGGAACGTGATGCATGCGGAGATTGTAAAGCAGCTATCCGTGATTACGGAAGAAGAGCAGCGCATTTTAGACGGACAAAAGAATATTAATAAGACAATCTACACGAAGAAGAAAGAGCTTGTGGTGGACAGTCAGCATTTTTTACAGAAGGGAAAATTAATTCAGGTTCGGACTCACACAAGGTTTGTACATTTTCCAAAGCACCGCCACAATTATGTGGAAGTCATCTATATGTGCAAGGGTTCTACCAAGCACATCATTGATGGGAATGAAGTTGTATTGGAGGAAGGTGATTTGTTATTCCTCAACCAGAATGCAACGCAGGAGATTCTGCCGGCAGGGAAAGATGATATTGCGATTAACTTTATCATTCAACCACAGTTTTTTGACCGCACTTTCGAGATGATAGGAGCGGACGACAACCTACTTCGTGATTTTCTAGTGGGAAGTCTCTGTGAGGATAGTAGAAGAACGTCGTATCTGTATTTTCACGTAGCAGACGTCCTTCCGATTCAGAATCTCATTGAAAATATGATTTGGTCACTTCTGAATAATCAAATCAATAAACGGAGTTGCAATCAACTCACGATGGGACTACTGTTTTTGCATTTGATTAATCATATGGAGAAGATGGAGACGGGTGGGAAGGCATATCATCAGGAGTTCGAGGTGCAGGTGCTCAACTACGTAGAGACGAAGTACAAGGATGGAAGTCTTGCGGAACTTGCGGAGCTTATGGGGTATAGTGTCTATTGGCTCAGCCATGAGATTAAAAAACGAACCGGTAAGACATACAAGGAACTGGTGCAGACGAAACGTATGAATCAGGCGGCGTATATGCTCACAAACAGCCGTGTGGCTGTGGCAGAGATTATTCGAATGGTAGGTTATGATAATACCAGTTATTTTCACCGCAAATTCAAGGAGAGATACGGGATTTCACCAAAGGAGTTCCGTCAGCAGAATTCCAATAGTATATAACGCAACAAGTAAGGACGCTATTTCTGGTAAATAACGTCCTTTTTTATACAAAAAAAGACGTTTATAATAAACATAGAATAAAAAGGAGAGGTGCGAAATATGGGCAAATATTATTTGGCAATTGATATTGGTGCATCCAGCGGGCGTCACATCATCGCAGAAATCGTAGACGGCAAAATTGTCTTAGAAGAAGTGTATCGTTTCTGGAATGGAATGGATGATGTAGATGGTTCTCTTTGCTGGGATGTTGACCGACTTTTTAACGAAATCGTAACAGGTATTAAGAAATGTAAAGAGATTGGAAAGATTCCGTCTTACATGGGAATTGACACCTGGGGTGTTGATTATGTGCTTCTTGACGAGGAAGACAAGATTCTCGGAAAAACATACGGATATCGTGACAGCCGCACAAACGGTATGGATGAAGAAGTGTATAAGATTATTCCAGAGAAAGAACTCTATCAGAGAACCGGTATTCAAAAAGCAATCTTTAACACGGTTTATCAGTGGATGGCAGTAAAGAAAAACAATCCGGAACATATGGAAGCAGCAGATTCAATGCTCTTTATTCCAGACTACTTTAACTTTAAGTTAACAGGGGTGAAGGTAAATGAGTATACGGAAGCTTCTACGGGACAACTCTTGAATCCTGTAACAAAAGATTGGGATTACGAATTGATTGAAATGCTTGGGTATAACAAGAACATGCTTTGTCCGATTACCAAACCAGGCACAAAGGTTGGTAACTTTACAAAGGCAATTCAAGAAGAAGTTGGATTTGATTGTGAAGTCATTTTGCCGGCAACACACGACACAGGTTCGGCAGTTCTTGCGGTTCCGACAAACGATGACAACGGCATTTACATAAGTTCAGGTACATGGTCGCTTCTGGGTGTAGAGAAGATGGAAGCGGATTGCTCTCTTAAGAGTATGGAAGAGAACTTTACAAACGAAGGTGGATATGATTATCGTTTCCGTTATCTTAAGAACATTATGGGACTTTGGATGATTCAATCAGTTAAGAAAGAATTCACAGAGGATTTATCATTTGCAGAGATCTGTGAAATGGCATCGAAAGAAACAATCGCATCTATCGTGGATTGTTATGACGATTGTTTCCTTGCTCCAAAGAGCATGATCAAAGCAGTTCAGGACTTCTGCGCTAACACGAATCAACAAGTGCCACAGACAGTTGGAGAGATTGCATCTGTTATCTATAACAGTTTGGCAAAATGCTATGCAGACACCATCGAAGGACTTGAAAAGGTAACAGGAAAAACATACGATCGCATTCACGTTGTGGGTGGTGGTGCAAATGCAGGTTACCTCAATGAGTTGACTGCGAAATATTGTAAGAAACCGGTACATGCAGGACCGACAGAGGCCACAGCACTCGGTAATCTTGCAGTACAGATGATGTATTCCGGAGAACTTGGAAGTCTTGTGGAAGCAAGAGAATGTATCCGCGACTCATTTGATATCAAGGTGTATGAGGCTTAAGAACTTTTAAAAAATATTTATAAAAAGGAGATTCAAACAATGACAAGATATGAATCAGCAAAAGAGATTTACGCAAAGTATGGCATCGACACAGATGCAGCAATCGCAAAATGTAAAGAGATTCCGGTAACATTACACTGCTGGCAGGGTGATGACGTAATCGGATTCGACCACGACGGAGGACTTACAGGCGGTATCCAGACGACAGGTAACTATCCTGGAAAAGCAAGAAATCCAGAAGAACTTCTCGCAGATATGGATAAGGCAATGAGCCTTATGCCAGGAACAAAGAAAGTGAATGTGCATGCTTGCTACGCAATCTTTGAAGAAGGTGAGTTCGCTGACCGTGATGCATTAGAGCCAAAGCATTTCCAAAAATGGGTTGACTTTGCAAAGGAAAGAGGAATGGGTATTGACTTTAACCCAACATTCTTCTCTCATCCAAAGGTAAAAGACGGTTTGACGCTTTCATCTCCTGATGAAGAGACAAGAAAGTTCTGGGTAGAGCATGGTAAAGCTTGTATCCGTATTGCAAACTATTTTGCAGAAGAAACAGGAATTCCATGTGTTATGAACATCTGGATTGGTGATGGATTCAAGGATGTTCCGGCTGACCGTATGGGACCAAGAATGCGCTACAAACAATCTATCGATGAGATTCTTTCAGAACCATACGATATTGCAAAAGTAAAACCATGTGTAGAGTCAAAAGTGTTTGGTATAGGTGTAGAAGCTTACACAGCAGGTTCGGCAGAGTTCACACTCAGCTACGCAGCAATGAACAAAGATAAATGCTTACCACTTATGGATAACGGACACTATCATCCAACAGAAGTAGTATCTGACAAGATTCCAGCATTACTGACATTCTTCCCTGAGGTTGCGCTTCACGTAACTCGTGGTATCCGTTGGGATTCAGACCATGTAGTAGTGCTCGATGATGAGACAAAAGAGATTGCACAGGAAATCGTTCGTTGCGACGCACTTGACAGAGTATACATCGCATTAGACTTCTTTGATGCTTCTATCAACCGTATTTCCGCATGGGTGACAGGTTTCAGAAGTATGCAAAAAGCACTCCTTAATGCACTCTGTACACCAAGTGCAGCAATGAAAGAATTACAGGATTCAGCACAGTTCTCACGCAAGATGGTGATGATGGAAGACTGCAAGATGCTTCCAATCGGAGATGTATGGGCTGAGTACTGCAGACAGTGCGGTGTAGATGCTGACAACTACTATGATGAAATTGAAAAATATGAAAATGAAGTACTTCTTAAGAGAGTATAACAGTTAAAAAAGAAAATCTCGGATGCGTTTGCATTCGAGATTTTTTTGTCTCGCCCTCTAAAAATACAAAAACAACATAAAAACAACATTAAAACACCTAAAAAACAAGGAAAAACCACAAAAACCTTATAAAAACATGTTGATTTTGTTGTTCTTGTATGGTATATTATGTACATAATTAGGCCTACTAGGGCGTAATAGACTAGAGAAAGGAGAGAGAAGATCATGGGACTATATACTTATAATAGTGAAAGTATTCCAAAGTCAGACAGAATTTCTCGCTTGGTTGAGAACTTGTATAAGAAGATGCCTGAGATTGAATCCGCAAGAGCAATTTTAATTACAGAATCTTATAAAGCAACTGAGAATGAACCGATGGTAATCAGACGTGCCAAAGCATTTGAGCATATATTGAAGAATATTCCGATTATCATTCGTGATGAAGAGCTGATTGTAGGAAGTACCACGATTGCTCCTAGGGGATGTCAGACATACCCGGAATTTTCATTTGAATGGTTAGAACCGGAATTCGATACGGTGGCAACAAGAAGTGCCGACCCGTTCTATATTTCGGAACAGACGAAGGCAGAACTTCGCGAAGCACATAAATATTGGAAAGGCAAGACAACCAGTGATTTGGCAACTGCTTACATGGCACCTGAGACCTTGAAAGCAATTGAACACAACATCTTCACACCGGGAAATTATTTCTACAATGGTGTAGGACATGTAACGGTTCAATACGAAAAGGTTCTTGCAATCGGTTATGAAGGAATCATAGCCGAGGTGGAAAAAGCGATGGCAAAATGCAATGTGGGTGACGGCGACTATGTAAGACGTATTCATTTCTACGAAGCAGTGATTACCAGCTGTAAGGCGGTCATCGGATATGCCAACCGCTATGCAGAACTTGCCAAAACGTACGCGGCAGAGTGTAGAGACGCTAAGAGAAAAGCAGAACTTCTAAAGATTGCAGAGAACTGCAGCAAGGTTCCGGCAAAGGGAGCGACAAACTTCTACGAGGCATGTCAGTCTTTCTGGTTCGTACAACAGCTCTTACAGATTGAGTCCAGTGGACATTCGATTTCACCGGGACGCTTTGATCAGTACATGTATCCTTATTATAAGAAGGACTTGGATAACGGAACGCTCACAAGAGAATTTGCACAGGAACTTATGGATTGTATCTGGGTAAAACTCAATGACTTAAACAAATGTCGTGATGCGGCTTCGGCAGAAGGATTTGCAGGATATAGCTTGTTCCAGAACCTGATTGCAGGCGGACAGAACAAGGAAGGCATCGATGTGACGAATGATTTGTCCTTCATGTGTATTCAGGCTTCCATGCATGTACATCTTCCGGCCCCATCACTTTCAGTGAGAGTGTGGAACGGAACACCGCATGAATTCATGATTAAGGCGGCAGAACTGACACGTACAGGAATCGGACTTCCTGCTTATTATAATGATGAAGTGATTATTCCTTCACTTGTAAGCAGAGGACTTACCTTAGAAGATGCGAGAGAGTACAACATCATCGGATGTGTAGAACCGCAGAAAGCCGGCAAGACAGAAGGATGGCATGATGCAGCGTTCTTCAACATGTGCAGACCGCTTGAATTAGTATTTTCAAATGGTGTGGACAAGGGTGAGCAGATTAGTATTCAGACCGGTGCGGTTGAGAATATGACAACCTTCGAAGAATTCTACACTGCTTATAAAGAGCAGATGAAATACAATATCGGACTGATGGTTAATGCCGACAACGCAATCGACGTTGCACACGCAGAGAGATGTCCGCTTCCATATCTGTCATGTATGGTGGATGATTGTATTGCCAGGGGCAAGACGGTACAGGAAGGCGGAGCAGTCTATAACTTCACAGGACCACAGGGCTTCGGTGTTGCAAATATGGCAGATGCACTCTACGCAGTGAAGAAGCTCGTATATGATGAGAAGAAGATTAGCATCGCTGAGTACAAGGAACTCTTGGAACTCAACTATGGAAAAGGATTAGATGCAGTGAGCCTTGCAGACCTCACCATTCAGGTGGCAGGTGGCATGAAGGCGGCAGGCAAAGAGGTTGGAGAGAAAGAGATTACAGCAATCTTAACTCAGTTAAAAGCAATCTCTGAATCAGCAGAGATTAAGGAACGAGGACAGAAACTTCTCGACATGATTGAAGAAGTTCCGAAGTTCGGTAATGACATTCCGGAAGTAGACGCATTTGCAAGAGATGTGGCTTATACATACACAAGACCGCTTGAGACGTTTGAAAACCCTCGTGGCGGTATGTACCAGGCAGGACTTTATCCGGTATCGGCGAATGTACCACTCGGTGCACAGACAGGTGCAACACCGGACGGACGACTTGCACACACACCGGTAGCTGACGGCGTTTCACCATCAGCAGGAAAGGATGTCAATGGTCCGACAGCGGCAGCGAACTCTGTGTCTAAGTTAGACCACTACATTGCTTCAAATGGTACGCTCTTTAACCAGAAGTTCCATCCATCCGCATTAAACGGAAGAGAAGGATTGGAAAACTTCGTAGCATTGATTCGTAGCTACTTCGACCAAAAGGGAAGTCACATGCAGTTCAACGTAGTTGACAGAGAGACACTTTTGGATGCACAGAAGAATCCGGACAAGTACAAACATTTAGTAGTACGTGTTGCAGGTTACAGTGCATTATTTACAACATTATCGAAATCACTTCAGGACGATATCATCAATCGTACCGAGCAAGGATGGTGATTCGATGGATTACTTAAACACGAAGGGACGCATCTTTGATATACAGAGATATTCCATCCACGATGGACCGGGAATCCGAACGATTGTATTTTTAAAAGGATGTGTACTCAGATGTCGTTGGTGTTGTAATCCGGAATCACAGAATTATGATATCGAGACCATGATAGTACATGGGAAACCGAAGACTATCGGTCAGGATATTACCGTAAAAGAAGTGATGAAGACGGTTGAGAAGGACAGGCAGTATTACAGACGCTCCGGCGGAGGTCTTACACTATCGGGAGGCGAAAGCTTATGCCAACCGGAGTTTGCAAGAGATTTGCTTCGCGCAGCAAAAGAAAATGGTATTAATACAGCCATGGAGAGTATGGGATGCGCGTCCTACGAAACCATAGAAAAGATATTACCTTATCTGGACACTTACCTGATGGATATCAAGCATACGAATCCGACGAAACACAAAGAGTTCACCGGACGATCCAATGAGTTGATGCTTGAGAATGCGAAAAAGATTGCAGCGTCGGGAATGACGAATCTGGTGATTCGAGTTCCGGTGATTCCGGGATTCAATGACAGAGTGGATGAGATTGAGAGCATCGCAAGATTTGCAGACAGTCTCCCGGGAGTGAATAAGATTCATTTGCTACCGTACCACAGACTCGGTCAGGACAAGTACGAAGGACTTGGAAGGGAATATTTGATGGGAGATGTACTTCCGCCAACGAACGAAAAAATGGAGACACTCCGGCAGGCGGTGCTTCGAGTATCAAAACTAGACTGTCAAATAGGTGGTTAACAAGCAAAAACCAACAAAAACAACATCTATAAATATTGACGCATGTGGTTTTGTGTGTTAATATTGCAATAGAAACCAATAAAAACAACAGAAAACAAACATTTTAGGAGGAATTTGCAATGGCAATGAACGAATTCGAAATCAAAAAATTGATGTGCGACATCGGACGCAGAGTATATGACAGAGGAATGGTTGCTGCGAACGATGGTAACTTTTCAGTAAAATTAAACGACAATGAGTTCTTATGTACACCAACAGGTGTTAGTAAAGGATTCATGACACCGGAATATATTTGTAAAGTAGACAGAAAAGGTAATGTTATCCAAGCAAACGGTAACTTCAGACCTTCTTCAGAGATCAAAATGCATATGCGTGTATATGAGAAGAGACCTGATGTAGGTGCTGTAGTACATGCTCATCCAAGCTACGCTACATCATTTGCAATCGCTGGTATTCCATTAACACAACCAATCATGCCAGAGGCTGTTATCTCATTAGGATGTGTTCCGATTGCAAAATACGGTACACCTTCAACAATGGAGATTCCGGATGCTGTAGAAGAATACTTACCATACTATGACCAAGTATTACTTGAAAGCCACGGTGCTTTGACATGGGGTACAGACCTTCTTAACGCATACTACAAAATGGAATCAGTAGAATTCTACGCAGAACTTCTTTACAAATCAAGAATGCTCGGCGGACCAAAAGAATTCACACCTGATCAAGTAGAAAGATTATACGAAATCAGAAGACAAATGGGTATGAAAGGTAAACACCCTGCAAACCTTTGTCCAAACGCTAAAGCTGGTAAACCAAGCTGCCATAGCTGCGGTGGTTCTTGCTCATGCGGAGATGGAAAAGCAGATGCAGCTCTTGTTTCTGAGATCACTAAGAAAGTAATGGAACAATTAGGAATGTAATATCGGAAAGGAAATGCTATGAACGAACAGATGATTTCAAAAGCGGTAGAAGCAGTTCTCCGTGAGATGCAATCTGGACACGAAAAACATGGACATGAGTGCAAATGCAAAAAACACAAGATGTCTCTCCAAATAGCAAAAGCCTTGATAGAGAAAGTAGAAGAGAAAGCCAAGGAAGTCGGAGTCAATGCAGTTATTGCAGTATCCGACCAAGCAGGCAGAGTTGTAGCAGTCCACTGTATGGACGATGCATACATAGCAAGCTATGATATCGCAGTAAACAAAACATTTACTTCGGCAGGACTTAAGATGTCCACAGCAGAGCTTGCAAATCTAGCACAGCCGGGACAACCTTTGTATGGTATCCAGCATACCAACGAAGGAAAGATTGTGATCTTCGGCGGTGGCGAACCACTCTATGTGGAAGATAAAATCATCGGAGCCCTAGGGGTGAGCGGTGGAACTGCGGAGCAGGACACTATGCTGGCATCCTACGGCAAAGAGGTGTTTAAGGAGGTAATTCGTGTCTGTTAATGAACAAATGGTTCAAGACATTGTC
>JAEIGA010016885.1_pt1 | contig 11108 bp, 9 predicted proteins | sample 9270691 | NCBI WGS metagenome assembly JAEIGA01 (sample SAMN17057246, study PRJNA624740) | gut metagenome | biome: biome; isolation source: fecal sample | host: Bos grunniens | place: China: Xizang | collected 2019 | reverse complement strand
TCCTGAAAATAAGGTGTACTCACATTTTACACTGACAAGCCATCAACCAAAATACTGCTGCATCAAGGATTTTTTAAGCATTTCCAGCTTTTCGAGGCTCTGCTTCAATTCAAATTTTGATATATCAATCTGTTGAACAAAGACTAAAAATGCCTCTAGCCGATCTTCATTGGGAACAGGAAACAGCATTGCATTAAGTTTTGCCTGATTCAATTTTGGTTGTGCAGAACCTGTAATATAATCAGAAATATCAATTAGCGAAAAGAAGATCTCAATATATTTCTGCATACTCATTTTCTTGAATTTAACCACATGAGCATGATTATTCACCCAAACTTTTCCACTAACAGAAAATGCTATCGGAGTTGAGCGCATAAGTAAATTTGCGCCATCTTCGGAAACAAGAAGGATATCCTCGTCAAACAAATAATCTGCCACGTAGTCTACAATTCCAGAAGCGCCATAGTAGGGATATATTCCTGCTTCACGTTCAGACGCAGTAATTGGTTTTCTACGCGAATCTAAATTCTCACAAAGGGAATCAAATCGCCGCAACTCCCAACCTAACGGATTTGTAACAGGGTCCCCAAATATCTCTATAAATCGGGATTTGACTAACTGTTCCAACTTTACAAGTTGCGCTTTCCTCAAAGAAATCAAGTTAAAAATCCTCTTAATCTTTGCAACCACAGTCTTCTGATTATCAATCGGCAATAACGGAATATTAATTTTACGCATGTCCGCTTGCGTTAATTTTTGACGAGTTGCGCCATTAACTATACCACTTAGATCTCTAAACATTAGCGAGTAGCATAAATAGTCCACGTCAATACACTCTTTTGCCTTCAACACATGAGCATGATTATTGACCCAACATTTTCCAGAAACCCTATATGCAATCGGCTTGTCGGTAGAACCAAAATGTCCTCCATCTTCTGCTAACAAGACGAGCTCATCATCAAAAATATAATCTGCAACATAGTCTTGTACCCCATTTGCACCATAGTAGGGATATGGTCCATTAACTCTATCCTTTGCAGTGATAGGCACTCGTTTACTATCCAAAATTTCACAAACCTCTTCTAATCTTGCCATCGTGTTCCCCTCGTTATTTCTCTTGAACGCTTTCCATTTTGGAAACAGTTGCATTCCGTTTCGCTTGACTCACTGAGTGGGTGTTGCATTTTTTGCACCACCCACTTATTTAGGCGTTAGAATCATTAAAGGTCTGCGTTTGGAGATAGGCTTCACCTTTAGCGGTTAAACGATAACTTTGACGAGAACTCGTCGGCTTTTCAGGAATCGTCATTTCGAGCAACTCTTCGTCCAAGAGTGGCTCTAAGTAGCGACGACGGAATTTCGTGCGATTGGAATAGCCTAATGCTACTTGCATTTCCGAAATCTTTTTAGGTGAACGACAACAAATTAAAACCGAAGCATTAATGCAAACACTTGGTCCCTGACTTGGTCCCTGACTTGGTCCCTGACTTGGTCCCTGACTAGGTCCCTTGCCGTCTTCCGATGTTTCAACATCATTCAAATTAGGGCGATAAATAACGACACGGAAATCTTCGTCTTGACGATAGATTGGTTTTGGTAAACCATACGCCAAGCACTTTTCTACAATATCCTCAGTGCCCGTCCCAGCCTTTTCAATATATCCTTTGTAATACATCGGCTCTGCTAGAAGCGGATTCGCAGGAATTGATTTATGATCTTCATAAAGCTTTTGAATCGTAAGCCCAAAAGGAAGCACCCCTGGATTCCAAATCTCTAAACGATTACGGAAAAGCATAACTTGAACACTTCCATTACTACGATAGTCGCGATGACAAATAGCATTTACAATCGCTTCTTGAACCGCCTCTATCGGCAATTCTGGCCGCGTAGAGACACTCGCAGTAGATACATTATTTCGTGCACCCGTCCAATTGTTTAAACGACTCATAACAAACGATGTCGCTTGGTCGACAAGTTCAAAAACGTCGCCTTTATAGATTTGATACGCAGGCAAAGGTTTCTCCACCTTATCCCCAAAGAACTGAATACACTTCACTTCTGAGCTAATAAAGAACTTTTGCGGCTTCTTTCCAAACAACAATAACGCCGCATTTTTAATTCTCCCATCGTCATCAATTAAATCTAAATGTGTTAAAAGTTTTAAGGGGGGTGTCTCTAACATTAATGGAAAATTACGTTTAAGACGTGCCGCATAAAGAAAACTGTGAATCTTTTCTTCATCCAGGTCTGCAAGGGTAGCTGACGTGTCTTTAGAGGCATCAAACGGGAAAATACGAATAATTTCCTTGTGTTCTAAATAGCGAATCAAAGAAGCATAGACTGCGGCGAGAAGGCTATTGCTATCCCTAAAAGACTTACGTACCACCTCATTTTCAGCCTTCGAAATCAAAGCCGCTTCACGTGGATCTCGCGCACCTTTTAAATCTTCTTTGATAAAAATTAGTCGATGTTTGCTAAACGCAGTCGCACAATCATATTCACGTTCTGTTGGTGAAATGCCAGACGCATCAGCATTACCATACTCACACCCAAAAATCCCTAAATAAATATCACATCGTTCCACTTCTGTTAGATAAACATCTTTCGCAGAAGCCGCTTGCGCAGGAGTTTCTTCAAAAATGAAAGCCTCAAAAAATTTCCCTAATAATGCATCACGCCGAATATAGTCTGAAAGCATCTTACGCTCTTCAGCAAACTCACGTTGAACACTACTAATAAAAATACGAATTGGAATCATCTCATTCTCCTGTTCTGCGAACACCTGCCAACCACATCTTAAAGGGCTCAGCCTTTTTGGAAGGGATTGACTGAATAATACGAAGAAGTTGTTCGGTTGTAGCGACGTCAGTTTTATACCGTTTGCCGTCTTTTGGAGACTTCATTTTCAGTTGGGGACAATTTGTCACCAACTGACTGCCTTCTGCAACTAAACGTTGCTTTAGTTTGTTCCAATACTTTCTTGCAGTATCAAAATCTACGCTATCCGTCAGTACCCAAACGACATCAACAACAGAAAAATACCATTCTTCATTTGCTTCATCCCAAGCGGTGCGGATGGCCTGGTCTTCAAATGTTTGTAATTTATCATTCTCTAACATGGCAACACCTCTCCTTACTCGCCCAGCAGAGCTTCCAGTTCCTTCATTCCTTCTTGAATCTGTGTATCCAAGCGTTTGAGGTCGGCGAGGATTTCAGAAGTGGGAGGATATTCCACGGGTACATAGACGGACTTTTTGTATTTGTTAATACTTAGGTCGTAACCATTGTCCACAATTTCTTGTTTCGGCACAAAGAAACTCTGCTCGGTGCGTTCACGGGAGGCTTCGTCTTCAAGATGTTTGAAGCGGTGAACGAGGTCTGGGATGTCATTCTGCGTGATGGGTGAGCGTTTGTCATCTAAGCTAAAGCCATCGGCCTTCATGTCATAGAACCACACCTTATCGGTGCCACCGGCATCGGTGCGAGTGAAGATAAGAATCGCCGTAGAAACGCCTGCATAGGGCTTGAAGACACCTGAAGGCATGGAAATCACCGCACGGAGGTGTTGGCGCTCTACGAGTTCTTTTCGCAGGGCTTGGTGGGCCTTCGAGCTACCAAAGAGCACGCCATCGGGCACAATGGAGGCACAGCGACCACCGAGGGTGAGCATCTTGGTAAAGAGCGTCACGAAGAGGAGTTCGGTCTTAGTCGAGGGGCAGAGCGCGAGGAGGTCTTTACTCACGTTTTCCTTAAAAAGGCTTCCCTTAAAGGGCGGATTGGCCATAATCAAGGAGTAACAGTCACGCTCTTCATTGTCGGAAGAAAGGGAGTCTTGGTACTTGATATTGGGCTCTTCCACACCGTGCAGCATCATGTTCATCGCACCGATGCGCAGCATGGATTGGTCAGTATCATAACCCGAGAAGAGGCTCGACTTATAGTGCGTCATGGCCTCGCGCTTCATCAACTCAGCAGCCTGATGGGTGGAAATGTAAGCCGAGCACTCTTGTAAAAAGCCTGCACTGCCCATCGCGGGGTCCAAAATCTTATCCTTGAGCGTGGGCTCCATCAACTGCACCATCATTGCAATGATATGGCGCGGTGTACGGAATTGGCCATTTTCACCTGAGGCTGCAATTTTACTCAAAAGATACTCATAGACATCGCCCATAAGGTCTTTATCATTCATATCCATCGCATCAATGCCATCAACCACTTTTGCAAGGACATTCGGCGTGGGAATCAAAAAGACCGTATCTTTCATGTAGCGACTAAAGGCGGTATCCTTCCCATGGCCAATCGTCTTGATGAAAGGGAAGACATACATACGGATATTTTCGAGCATCACCCCTGGCTCAAAATTATGGAAAACGCTCCAGCGCAGATTGCGATATTCCGTCTCAATGCGTGGTTGCTCACTAATGACGCATACGCCATCCCCAAAGACCTTAGAGGACAGTTCTACCCCCAAAAGCGCTGCATTTGCTTCAGCCTTCTGCTGATTATCGTCCAATAGCTTCATGAACATCAAATACGTGATCTGCTCCAAAGCCGTAATTGGACTTGAAATCCCACCCGTCCACAACGTATCCCAAATCGCATCAACCTTATTCCGCAGTTCGCCTGTAATCATTGTTCTCTCGCTTTATCTTCTGTTAAATAAATAAAATCCTTACGCACACCATGCGCGATACACTGTTATTCTATCAAATCAATGAGAGGAATAGTGCTTCCATTAATAAAAGAGCGGATAAGGACAAGCCTCACTTCTCACTCCTTACTCCTTACTAATCCACTAAATTAAATCACCATCTGGTGCGCAGTGGAAGGGGATGGAGAGGTCACGGGAGGTGAGGTCATCGATGAGGTGGGCTGGGAGGAGGTTGGCTGCTGTGAGGGCTTCTTTTGTGAGGGGGACCCATTTGAAGGTAATCCAGGATTCCACAGCGGAGGGATGGGATGCGGGGGAGATGCCTGGAATGTCTAAGGCGAAGAGGAGGTTGATTTCGCAGTGGGGTTCACCGTTTTGGAGGAAGGAATTTTCTGTGGCAGCGATGAAGTTTCCTGCGGAGGCGGTTTGTCCCATTTCTTCCTGGATTTCTCTGACGAGGGCGGTACGAGCGGTTTCGCCGAATTCGATATGTCCGCCAGGGAGATAGGCGCGTCCGCCTTTAGCGGGTTGGCAGAGGAGGATGTATCCATCGCGGATGCAGACACCGCGGGCGATGGTTTCGATATTTGCGTTTTCGTAGGACATGGGTGGGATGTTTTGAATAAAGGGGTGGGAGGGGGATTAAAAAAGGCGGAGGGAAGTGCCTCCGCCTTTTGTTTTACTTACCGCAGCACTTTTTGTACTTTTTACCGGAACCGCAAGGGCAGGGATCATTTCTGCCGACCTTGGGAGATTCGCGGACGATCGGTTCGGGCTTGACGAGTTCGCCATCGATAAACTTCCATTCGCCATCGATGCGCTGGAAGTAGGAACGCTCATGGTGTTCGAAATCGGTGTCGTTGACGCTGTAACGCGCGATGAATTCGACCAAGCCTTCGTCATCCTGTTCGGTGCCCTTTTCGGTAGCAACGATTTCCATGCCCTTCCATTCAGAGCCTTCTGCCCAACGGCGAGAGGACTCTGCATCGAAGTCAGCCTGGACTTCAGCGCCAGCGGAGGCGTAGAGGAAGTCGATATTGCAGGTGGCATAGGCCGAATAACGTGCACGCATTAATTCTGCGGCGGTGGCGGGTTTGCGAGCACTATTGAGGATAGGTTCACAGCAATGAGCGAAAGCTTTTCCGGAACCGCAGGTGCAAAGAGTTTCTGACATGTTTGTTTATTTCCTGAATCAGACGAGGTTACGCTTGACGAGTTCTTCAGCGATCTGCACTGCATTGAGTGCTGCACCCTTACGGATGTTGTCGCCAGAGCACCAGAGGGCGATGCCATTTTCGGCCGAAGGGTCGAGACGAATACGGCCGATGCCCACATTATCCTTACCACCGAAGTCCTTCGGCATGGGGTAGGAGGCGGTAGCCAAGTCGTCGACGAGTTCCACGCCGGGGGCCTTTTCGAAGATGTCGCGCATTTCTTCAACGGTGAAGGGGCGTTCGAAGGTGGCGTGCACAGCGATGCTGTGAGCGTAGAACACGGGGACGCGGACGCAGGTGCAGGCAATCTTCAAATCGGGAGCGCCGAGGATCTTGCGGCTTTCATAGGTGAGCTTCGCTTCTTCGGTGGTGAAGCCAGGCATTTCCTGCTTCGGGCCGCCAATCTGAGGAATCACATTGGCCACGATTTGGTGAGCGAAGGCCTTGGGTTCGGTGGGTTCACCAGCGGCGACCTGCTTCATCTGAGCATCCAATTCGTCAATTGCGGCACGACCTGCACCAGAAACGCTCTGGAAGGTGACGGCGGTCATGTGGCGCAAAGGATTGACGCGGTGCAATGCGGCGATGCCCATGAGGGTGATGATGGTGGAGCAGTTGGGGTTGGCAATAAAGCGGGAACCCTTGCGAATCATGGCTTCCATATCGTCAGCATTGATTTCAGGGACGACCAAAGGAACGTCATCCATCATGCGGAAATCGTCGCCATTGTCGATCACGATTGCGCCCTTGTCGGTGGCAACCTTGCCCCACATCTTGCTGGCGCCCTTAGAGCCTTCCGTACCAGCGAAGAGAACGATATCCAAACCTTCAAAAGCTTCAGGCGTGGTTTCAAGCACGTGGAATGTCTCACCTGCGATGACTTCGTCACGTTCACGCGTTGCAAGAATGCGAATTTCGCTTGCGGGGAAATTGCGCTGACGGAGCACCTTAATCATTTCTGTGCCGACGGCACCGATGCCAACGAGACCAATTTTGTACTGCTTCATGTTTCATGATCCTTTTCTAAAAGGTAAAAACGCATACCTATAATAACAAAAAAGAAATTCTGACACATTACCTTTTTTTCATTTCTCATGAATTTGGCTCTTTTGTCCACATGTATGACGCAGTTTTGTGGGGTTCAGTTCGTGGAGAATGAAATTTATGGTGGTTTGATTTGTGCTATACTGGGGGTACTGACCACGTATGAATAGCGAAGGAGATTGGGTTATGGCAAACGAATTAGACGAGATGACAGGACCAGTGAATGCACAAGGACGCGATGTGCATGTGATCGAACGTCAACTGCCGGTGCAGGTGGGATTCGGTTCGGCCCTGTTTGAGATTTTGCTCTGGGTCTGCGGCATTGTGCCAGGCATTATCTTTCTCTTCATGAAGATTAGTGCCAAAAACTACTTTCAGAAACTCCAACAAAAAATTCAGGCCGACGCCTCTCAGATTGATAATTTCTTAGAGCAGCGGGTGATGATTCTGCAGAATGTGGCGCGCTTGGTCGAGAAGGCTGTGACCTTGGACACCGAAGTGATGAAGGCCGTGGCGGCTTTCCGTGGTGGTGCGGCGATGTCGGATGCTTCGCGCAATACGATGGCGGCACAAATCGACACGGCTTTCGGTCGCCTCTTCCCGCAGGTGGAGGCCTATCCCGAATTGCGTGCGCATCAGGCCATTGCTCAAGCGATGCAACAAAATGACTATTTGCAACGCGAAATCACTGCTGCCCGCGCCCTTTACAATGACACTGTAACGCAGTGGAATACCGACCTCTATTCGTGGCCAACGAAGATGATTGTCGCCGCCCGCTCGGGTTATACCACGCGCATTCCGTTTACCGCCTCGGCTGAAGTGAAGGCCCAGGCTCGTGCGGTCTTCTTCTAATGGCAAGTTTTGCTGCACCGTTGGATGCCTATGCCCAACGGTTAAGACGTGAACATTTCTTACTCGCGCGAAAGACGTTGGATGAGCTTATCCAACGCTCTGGGGTGGATGTCGCAGCCAATCAAGCAACGATTCAAGACTTGAAGGCCAAACAGGAAGAACTCAAACGTGCGCAACGAGCCTTTGCTGCATGGAGCGCCTTTCATGGCATTCTTCTGGTATTGCTTATTGGCGGACTGATTGCCGCAGGGGTGATGATCGCATCGCTCTTTTTGGATCTGCAATTTGACTATCAGGTGGAAGTGATTTGCGGTGGCGCAGGGGTGGCGCTACTGGCATGGCTTCTGCGGTTTTGTTGGGTAGGGGATGCTATGCGCCGCACAGGACGGCGGGTTGCGTTTTTAGAACGCGAGGTTGCGCGTTTGGATGCCTTGGCTTGGGAGCAAATGGAGCCGCTCAATGCGCTCTTTACGTGGGATATGGTGACCGATCTATTGCGTCAAGTCTTGCCAGAGATTCATTTGGACCGCATGCTCTCTCATCAGCGCTTGGAAGATTTGGTGAAAGCCTTCGGGTGGAGCCTCTCTGCCACAACGGATTTTTCGGTGCAACAATTGCAGAGTGGCGAAATCTGTGGCAACCCCTTTGCAATCGTCAAAGGCGTTGGAACGCGCATGGGCGAGAAGACTTATTCTGGCTCAAAGACCGTGATGGTGCGGCGAACCATTCGTGTGGATGGAAAGACACGTGTGACCTATGTGCCGGAGGTCTTGCATGCCACGGTGACAAAGCCGTGCCCTGAGTATTTTCCTGTGGCCTTTGTGCTCTTCGGTAGCGAGGCCGCGCCGAACCTCTCTTTCTCACGTGTCCCCTCTAAACACTCTGGGATGGAGGACTCCTTCTTCAATCGCTTGGCGAAACGGCGAACTACCAAAGACCTGGAGGCGTTCTCGCGCAATTTGGATGATGAGTATGGCTTCACCATGATGGCCAATCGTGAATTTGAAACGCTCTTCTATGCGAAGGACCGTTCGGACGAACGCGAGTTCCGCTTGCTCTTCACCCCGTATGCGCAACAAGAGATGGTCAAGCTCCTCAACGATACAGAAATTGGCTTCGGGGATAACTTCCGAATGGTAAAAGAGGAGGGGATTACCGCCACCTTCCCTGCGCACTTAGTGGAGACGGAGCTTTCATTGAATCCAGAGCACTTTAGAAGCAATGATATCGTGGCGCTCAAACAACACTTTGTGCAACACAATGTGGACTACTTTAAGGCCTTCTATTTCGCCTTAGCACCCTTCTTTACGATTCCGCTCTACTGTCAGCAACGTGTCTCCTTGCCCTCCTTCTCCACACGCGCCGCGAAAGAAACCTCCGCTTACGAGAATGAACTTATCGCAAATGCCTATGGCGAGGAACATTTTAGTCATCCCTCCTGTCGAACGCCCTCTATTCTCAAAACCGTTACGCGGGGCTCAGGCGATGCGACACACTTTGAGGTCACGGCAAAGGGTTATCGTATTGTGGAGCGTGCAGACTATGTGACGCGTCGCGATAGCTCCGGAAATCTGCACCAAGTGCGCGTACTGTGGGATGACTACATTCCTGTGGAACACACCACCTCGCTCATCGCCTTGCCAGATACCGATGCCGAGACGGGCGAAGCACGTACCTTCTCCGATGCAGAAGCATTACTGAGGAATAACGGAATTGGTGCGCAAGCTTTGCATCATATCCGCTCTTCTTACGTCGCAACCCTCTAAAAATCACCCTCTTTTTTGAGCCTTTTTATCGTTCATAAGTCAACTTGAACGGCGAAAAGTGCCTTTTCTTCTAAGAAAATAACGTCATTTCGTTTTTTTGCTTGACTTTCAAAGAGAAATAATCGATACTTTTATACCGATTTTCTCATTTAACCCTCAAAGGAGATCGTTATGGCAACGAAAAAAGCCGCCCCTAAGGCTGCCGCAAAGGCACCTAAGACCGCTCCGGCAGCACCCGCAAAGCCGGTGGTGGATGAAGCAGCTCAGTTGAAAGAGCTCGACGAATTGATGGAACGCGTGAAGAAGGCTCAGGCCATCTATTCGACCTACACCCAGGAACAGGTGGACAAAATCTTCCGTGAATGCGCACTCTCTGCATGCGCACACCGTATCGAACTCGCCAAGCTCGCTGTTGAAGAAACCGGCATGGGCGTGTTGGAAGATAAGGTGATTAAGAACCACTTCGCTTCTGAATTCATCTACAACTCCTATAAGGATGCTAAGACCTGCGGCGAACTCGAATATGACGCCACCTACGGTATCCGTCGTATCGCAGAACCGATCGGCATCATCGCTGGTATCGTGCCCACCACGAACCCCACCTCCACGGCAATCTTCAAGGCCCTCATCGCCCTCAAGACCCGCAACGGTATCGTCTTCAGCCCGCACCCCCGTGCAAAGCGTGCTACCTATGAAGCAGCCATGATCATTCATCGTGCCGCTGTGCGCGCTGGCGCTCCTGAAGGTATCGTGGGCTGCATCAAGGAACCCACGATGGCGATGTCCGCTGCCCTCATGCACCACAAGCACACCAATCTCATCCTCGCCACTGGTGGCCCCGGCATGGTGCAGGCCGCTTACTCTTCGGGTAAGCCCGCGCTCGGTGTGGGTGCAGGTAACACCCCTGCGCTCATCGACGAAACCGCTCACTACAAGATGGCCGTTTCCTCGATCTTGATGTCCAAGACCTTCGATAACGGCATGATCTGCGCTTCTGAACAGTCCGTCATCGTCGTGGACTCCCTCTACGAAACCGTTAAGCAGGAATTCATCGCTCGCGGTGCATACCTCCTCAACGCTGCTGAACGCAAAAAAGTCGCAGCCACCATCTTCGTGGACGGCCACCTCAATGCTAAGATTGTGGGTCAGCCCGCATGGAAGATCGCTGAAATGGCTGGTTTCTCTGTGCCGAAGTCCGCTAAGGTGCTCATCGGTGAAACCAAGGACATCACCATGGGTCCCGAAGAACCCTTCTCGCACGAAAAGCTCTCCCCTGTGCTCGCCCTCTATCGCGCTAAGAACTTCGAAGAAGGCGCAATGATGGCGAAGAAGCTCATCGAAGTGGGTGGTTTGGGTCACACCTCCGTGTACTACACCAATCCCGCAAACACCGACCGCATCAAGTCCTACGGCACCATGCTTCCTACCGGCCGTGTGCTCGTGAACATCCCTGCTTCTCAGGGTGCTATCGGTGACCTCTACAACTTCAAACTGGCTCCCTCGTTGACGCTCGGTTGCGGCTCTTGGGGTGGTAACGCTGTCTCTGAAAACATTGGAGTGAAGCATCTCATGAACGTGAAG
>JAEIGA010016884.1_pt1 | contig 11108 bp, 14 predicted proteins | sample 9270691 | NCBI WGS metagenome assembly JAEIGA01 (sample SAMN17057246, study PRJNA624740) | gut metagenome | biome: biome; isolation source: fecal sample | host: Bos grunniens | place: China: Xizang | collected 2019 | reverse complement strand
CCTCCCAGTCCCTTCGGCATCGGCCCCTCTTTTCCAAAGTTTCTGCTTTTCTGCGGAAAATAAATGACGGATGCACCTCTATCTCCCTGTTCAGTTGTAGCTAATATTATATAGCGCGAAACCGATTTAATCAATTAAATCGCAGAAAAAACTGATTTTTGTTGACATTATCCAGTTTTTCCGCCGGTTTCCTCCGATGTTCCGCCTTTTCCACATGAAAAAGCGGAGATCGGGAGCGGTTTTTCCGTTTTTTACACTCTTTTTACTTTTCCCGGCTCGAAATTTGATTATAATAAAAGCAAATTCAAACACTAATCCATACGAAAGAAGGTGCCGCGCATTCTCCGCCTGGAGTGTGCGCAACCATATGAAACATCAACCGAAAGACAGCCATAGAAAACCGCTGATCCTCTACTACTGTGTCGCCCTGCTGATCGTGCTGATCCTCAATGCCACGGTATTTCCCCTGCTGTTCACTCCGCAGGTCAATGAAGTGGACTACAGCGAGTTTCTTCAGATGCTCAGCGAGCAGAAGGTCAAGGAAGTGGAGATCCAGACGGATCAGATCGTGTTCTCCGATAATTCGGAAGATACGCAGTATTACAAGACGGGACGCATGGACGATCCCCAGCTCATTGACCGTCTTCAGGCATCCGGAGCCTCCTTCGGAAGCAAGATCATCCCACAGCAGTCGGGTCTGTCCGCTTTCCTGACGGAGTTCCTCCTGCCCATGTTCTTCTTTGTCCTCCTCGGACAGTTCTTCTTCAAGCGCATGTTCAAGGGCGGTGCCGGCCTGACCAACGCCATGAGCTTCGGCACCTCCAACGCCAAGGTCTATGTTCCCTCGGAGACCGGCATCAAGTTTGCCGATGTGGCCGGCGAGGAGGAAGCGAAGGAAGCTCTGCAGGAGATTGTGGATTTCCTCCATGATCCCTCCAAGTATCAGGACATCGGTGCCCAGATGCCCAAGGGTGCCCTGCTGGTAGGCCCTCCGGGGACCGGCAAGACCCTGCTGGCCAAAGCCGTGGCCGGCGAGGCAAACGTTCCCTTCTTCTCCATCGCCGGATCCGAGTTCGTGGAGATGTTCGTGGGCATGGGTGCCTCCAAGGTCCGCGACCTGTTCAAGCAGGCCAATGAAAAAGCTCCCTGCATCGTCTTCATCGACGAGATCGACACCATCGGCAAAAAGAGAGAAGGCAGCGGCGCCATCGGCGGCAACGACGAACGGGAACAGACCCTCAACCAGCTGCTCACGGAAATGGACGGATTTGACGGCTCCAAGGGCGTTGTGATCCTGGCCGCCACCAACCGGCCCGAGATCCTGGATCCCGCCCTGCTTCGTCCCGGCCGTTTTGACCGCCGCGTTCCGGTGGAACTGCCGGACATGGCCGGCCGTGAAGCCATTCTCCGCGTCCATGCCAAGAAGATCCGCCTGTCGGATGATGTGGACCTGACCGCCATCGCCCGTGCATCCGCCGGATGCTCCGGTGCGGAACTGGCAAACCTCATCAATGAGGCGGCGCTCCGTGCCGTCCGGCAGGGCCGGCGCACGGTGAACCAGTCCGACCTGGAGGAGAGCATCGAGGTCGTCATCGCCGGATACCAGAAAAAGAACAAGATCCTCTCCGATGACGAGCGGAAGATCGTAGCCTACCACGAAGTGGGACACGCGCTTGTGGCGGCGCTTCAGAGTCACTCCGCCCCGGTCACGAAGATCACCATCGTTCCCCGCACCTCCGGAGCACTGGGCTACACCATGCAGGTGGAGGAGAACGATCATTACCTGATGAACCGTACGGAACTGGAAAACAAGATCGCCACCCTTACCGGCGGCCGTGCCGCGGAAGAGCTGATCTTCAACACCATTACCACCGGTGCTTCCAATGATATCGAGAAAGCCACCAAGCTGGCCCGGGCCATGATCACCCAGTACGGCATGTCCGAGGAATTCGGCATGGTGGCACTGCAGACGGATTCCAACAAATATCTGGGCGGAGACGCTTCTCTCGCCTGCTCGGAACAGACCAGTGCGGACATCGACCGCCTCGTGGTGGATATGGTCCAGAAGCAGCACGACAAGGCGCTTCAGCTCCTCCGGGACAATGAAGCGAAGCTGCATGAGCTTGCAAGCTATCTCTATGAGAAAGAGACCATCACCGGCGAGGAATTCATGACCATCCTCCGGTCCTCCTCTCTGGATCTGGAAGAGATCACACCGCACTGGGAATAATCTCAGAAAACTATCGATGGAGGTCCTGTTTTGACTCAGATCGCCAATTACTTATCCAATCACCGCATCATCGTTGCTCTCATCTACATCGTGGTCTGCTGGCTGCTGCTGCAGATGATCGAGGCGATGTACAAACACGCACGCCGCAAAAAGCCGGCCAACATCAAGGATTCCTTTTTCAAGGGAGTGCTGGAAGCCTTTCTCGTGATCCTCACGTTCATCCGCGTCATCTCCCTGTCCTCAGAGCTGGAGAACGTCACCCAGACGCTGCTGATGTCCAGCTCGCTGATCGTCGTGGTGCTGGGCTTCATCTTCCAGGAGGGGCTGAGCAACATCGTCCACGGGTTCATCCTAACAATCTTCAAGCCCTTTGAGATCGGTGACCGTGTGGAGATCACCACCGGCGGCAGCATCGTATCCGGTTATATCAAGGAGATGAATCTGCGCCATACCGTGATCCGGGGGCTGACGGATAATGTGGATACCATCGTTTCCAATTCCCAGATGGATACTTCCACCATCCGGAACCTCACCATGGAGGACAATCACATCCGGTATCCGCTCACGGTGACCATCCCCTATTCGGACGCACAGGACCGGGACAAGCTTCAGCTGGCCAAGTCCATCATTGCGGAGGAGACTCTGAAAAACGCCCGCACCGTGGATGTGCGGACGGATCCCGACGCTCCCGTTCACGTCAACGTCAATCTCGCCGACAGCGGAGTGGATCTGACCTGCTATGTGTACACAAGGACCGCGGAGGACAACTATTACGCTCTCAGCGAGATCCGGGAGAGCCTGCTGGCCCGGTTCGGTGAGAACGGCATGAGCTTCGCCTTCCCCCATGTGGAAGTGACCGGTTCTCTGAATCAGGAATGACGAAGACAAAACAAAACAGAGGTATCTGCTCACCTGCAGATACCTCTGTTCTTTATTCGGTTTTGATGGCGAACTCGCCGCAGGGCTCCATGGTCTCCAGGATCCCGTCGATCCGTTCCTCCGATGCCCCGGAACCTCTGGTCACGAGGATGTTCAGGTGTCCCTGATCTCCCGGGATGAACAGCTCCCCGTAATAGAACTGATCCTCCGTCAGCTCCCGGCTGCGGGCGGACAGCTCGATCTCCATCAGCGCAGTCCCGCTCTTTTCGCTCACCGTCACGAGGTAATATTCGCTGCTGCGCTCTTCCGTGACCTGAAGATCCTCCGAGGGAAGATCCAGGGAGAAATACATATTCTCATACCGGGCAGCGCTGCCGTCGGTCTCCTCCGAAAGTTCCGCGGGGACCGCCGGAGGTTCCGCAGAGGACGTCTCCGTCTCCCGGGCTTCTTCCTTTCCGCATCCGGCAAGCATCAGCACCATCAGCATCATCAGCAGGATGATCCATTGTTTCTTCACAGGTTGTTTCCTCCAAAAGCAAAACCGATCTTTCGACCGGTTTTGTATCTGTCATTCAGACCGATTCCAGCGCCTGGGCCAGATCGGCGATGATGTCATCCACGTTCTCGATGCCCACCGACAGACGGACCAGATCCGGTCCCACGCCTGCCGCCACCAGTTCCTCATCACTGAGCTGGCGGTGCGTGGAAGATGCGGGATGGAGCACACAGGTGTGGGCATCCGCCACATGGGTGGCGATGATGGCCACCTTCAGCTGCTTCATGAATGCCTCCGCTGCCTTTCTTCCTCCCTTGACGCCAAAGGACACGACACCGCAGGTGCCGTCCGGCATATACTTTTGGGCACGTTCGTAGTATTTGTTGCCTTCCAGACCGGGGTAATTGACCCATGCGACCTTTTCATGTCCGCTCAGGAACTCCGCCACCTTCTGGCCGTTCTCGCAGTGACGTTTCATACGCACAGCCAGAGACTCCAGACCGAGATTCAGAAGATAGGCATTCATCGGTGCCGGGGTGGAGCCCAGATCACGCATCAGCTGGGCGACACACTTCGTGATGTAGGCGCCGCCGTTTCCGAACTGGGTCACATAGGTGATCCCGTGATAGGATTCATCGGGGGTGGTCAGTCCGGGGAATTTATCCGCATGTGCCATCCAGTCGAAATTGCCGGAGTCCACGATGGCTCCGCCCACCTGTGCGTCATGACCGTCCATGTATTTGGTGGTGGAGTGTGTCACGATGTCGCAGCCGAACTCGAAGGGACGGCAGTTGATGGGAGTGGCAAAGGTGTTGTCGATGATCAGGGGAACACCATGGGCATGTGCGGCGTTTGCAAACCGCTCGATGTCGAACACCACGAGGGACGGGTTGGCGATGGTCTCGCCGAATACCGCCTTGGTGTTGGGCTTGAATGCGGCTTCCAGTTCCTCATCGCTGCAGTCGGGATCCACGAAAGTGAAGTCGATCCCCATGCGGCGCATGGTCACGTTAAAGAGGTTGTAGGTGCCGCCGTAAATGGCCGTGGAGGCGATCACATGATCTCCGCATCCGGCGATGTTGAATACTGCAAAAAGGTTCGCTGCCTGACCGGAAGAGGTCAGCATGCCGGCGGTGCCGCCTTCCATCGCTGCGATCTTGGCTGCCACATAGTCACTGGTGGGGTTCTGCAGCCGGGTGTAAAAATAGCCGGATGCCTTCAGATCGAACAGCTCTCCCATGTCTTCGCTGGTATCATACTTGAACGTGGTGCTCTGCACGATAGGCGGAAGACGGGATTCTCCGTTTTCGGGCACATAACCTGCCTGTACACATAAGGTCTCTTTTTTCATGTGTGTTTCCTCCAAATCTGCGTTTATTTCAATGTGTTATTGTACGATTTTCTTTTCCAGACAGACCATCTGGACGTCGGGGATCCCGTTAAAATCACAGTCCACGACACCGGATTCCCGGTAACCGTGTTTCTGGTACATGGCTCTGGCACGCGCATTGCGGAAATTGGTGTCGATGCGCAGCACCGTACAGTGCATGTCCCGCGCTGTCTGTTCATAGAACTCCAGGACCTGCCGGGCACATCCCTTTCCCTGTGCATGCGGGGATACCACCAGCGTATGAAGGACCAGGACCTGATCTTCGGCAGCCTCAAACTCCCAGGTGACGAGGGCATACTGCTCACACTGTTCCTGATTGATCCGTGCAGCAGCAACGACTTCCCCGTCTTCCTCGACCACGAACATGTCTCCGGCCTGAACGCCCGCAACCGCCACATCCTCCGTGGGATAAATCCCCCGGAGCCATCCGGTGGTGGAATGCCCCAGTTCTTCTTCGGTAAGAAGCTGATCAAAAATCGCGGCGATTTTCGGAATATCCCGGGAAGTTGCCTTCCTTATCATCCTGCGATCCCTCCATACGAATAATTGATACCAGAAAATTGTACTACAAAAAAAGGGCAGATTCTATTCCTTTAATGAATAAAAGAGAAAAAAGTTCGGGGCTGGCCTGAGAGCATCGACAGCAATATACCTAAAAACCGGTCGGTAAATTGACTGATTTATACAATATCTCGATTATACCTAGACATTTTTTAAAAATTGTAAGGTTTTCTCTTGCATTCCACGTCGGAAATGTTAAAATAATCTCAATCTCAAGAATGGCAAAATCTATATCCTCGCACTCGGCACAGTATTGATCGGACGAAAGCGCTAAACGGGAGCAAACCCATGAATCCTCCTGCAGCAAAACTGCGGAGCCCACTGTTTTCTCCCTCGAATTGTTTGTTAATATTTCCTTCCTCTCTGATATGGAAAGTGTCATTCCTGTCCGGTTTCGTCCGCCGGTCAGTCGCGGCAGTTGCCGCATGGCACTCTCGCGGAGTTTTCCGCAGGCAGATCCGGGTTGACCCCCCTCAGTCAGCCCGGATCTTTTTATTCTTTCGTATTCTTCACATTTGCTGAAAGCTGCGTAATTTCATTTTTTCAGAAGATGTGATACTATAAGGAAAAGCAACCAAGTCATCGCATTTTGGGATTGGGGATTACTATGGTAAAAAACACAAAACAGGTTCTGGGGGATACGCTGAAGGAACTGCTGAAGGAAAAACCCATCGACCGCGTCACCGTCAAGGAACTGGTGGAAAAATGCGGATACAATCGCCAGACATTCTATTATCATTTCTATGGTGTGGACGATCTGCTGGCATGGGTATTCGAACAGGATGCCAACAAGGCGCTGCCGGAGACCATCAACAGCGATACCGTCGCGGACGGCTGGCGGGAATGTGTGGTGATCTATTTCAAATACCTCAAGGATAACGCGAGTACGGTACTGAATGTTTACCAGTCCGGAAAACGATCCTACATGATCGACTATTTCCGTACCCGTCTCAAAGGTGTGATCCAGCAGTTTGCCAACCTTGCCACTGCGGACATGAACGTCAGCTGGGAGGACATGGAGTTTGTGGTGGATTTCTACACTCAGACCGTCACCGGACTGATCGTCATGTGGATGGAAAACAACCTGGTCCTTCCTCCTCTCTATACCGAGGAGCGGTGCCTGAAGGCACTGGAAGGTACCATTGAACGTCTGACCGAGCGGATCGTGGAACTGTCCAACAATAAAGCAGCGGAGAAATAATCAAATGAATAAATGCCTCATACCGGTTCGAAATCCGGTATGAGGCATTCTTGCTTTTCAGGTTTTCCGTTTCTCAGGAGGATTATGCAAACTCGCCGCGGATATTCTCCGCCAGAAGCTGTGCGGTGTACCGCATGATATCCAGGGTCGTGACGCCTTCGGTAAACGAGTCATAGATGGTTGTTCCGGTATAGACGTTCGTAAACACCTGATAGACTTCGTAGATGTTGACATCGGAACGGACCGAGCCGTCCTCCTTGCCTTCCGAAAGAGCCTTCAGAAGCGGGACCGGGATCTCCTGGAAAAAACCTTTCCAGTTTTCATCCTTATGATCCTTTTCATCGATCTCGTTGACTCGGGATGCGATCTGGAACATCTCTCTGGTATAGGCAAACCATTCCGGTTGCTCCGTGTAATACTGAATATAGACCCTTGTGCATGCGAGGAACTTATCGTACCCGTTGGTAAGACCGGAAGACTCCTTGCGATAGGTCGGCATAAAATACTGCTCATAGAACATGGTCATGCTCATCTGCCAGACCCTGGCGGCCAGAAAATCTTTGGTCTTGAAGTACCGATAGATGGACATGGGGGACAGTCCGCAGCGCTCTGCAATGCTGTTGATGGAGGTGTCCGCCACGCCATTTTCCAGAAACAGATTCTGTGCGGTTTCCAGTACTCTCTGTATATTCTGTTCTCTGATCTCACTCTGATTCATATTCTGTGTCCTGCGGAACACCCTGTGATACCGCAGCTCTCCTTAATCGATAACGCAATAATACAACTCATTTCCGCCCGGTTTTATTGCAATAAAGAATTAAAAAGCTTGTATATCCAATCGCTCAGTCGGTATAGAGCACCAGTGCAATGAATTCCAGAGGCTCGTCTCCGTCATTGATCATATAATGCTCTTCCCCGTCAGCGATAAAATGCACCATGCCGGGGCCGATCTCACGCATCTGTCCGTCCACTTTGCAGTGTGCAGTTCCCTTCATAACATAGACCGTTTCGCAGTCGCCGGTATGGACGTGACTTCCTACTTCACAGCCCGGCTGCAGGACCATGTGCTTGAAGACTCTTCCCTTTCCCTGCATCTCCTCGATGCTGTTCAGAATAGGATATGCTTCCAGGTGGCCTTTTCCTCCCTGAAAATGATCCAAGATCTCCGGTTTTTCCGGAATCGCACGAAAAATCACCGCAATCGCTCCTCACAATTCAAAAAAATAGATGCTTTTTTCGTTCTTCATGTTATCATAATAACAGCAGAAAGAAAAGCATATACTGGAAAGAGGGTTCATATGAATATAGAGACTGTCATTGATAATCTGTCAAAGCGCCGCTTTCAGGTACATCATTTTGCAAACAGAGCCGATGCGGCGGCATTTCTGAAGGATGAGATCCGGGATCAGACCGTGGGATTCGGCGGATCCTCCACGTTGGATGAACTGGGTCTGTACGATATCCTCGGAGAGCAGAACGAAGTCTTCTGGCACTGGAAGTCCACCGACCCGTCCACTCTGGAAAACGCCAATCGGGCAGACGTGTATCTCTGCAGCGCCAACGCCATTGCCGGGACCGGTGAGATCGTCAACATTGACGGCAGAGGCAACCGGCTGGCCAGTCTGGCATTCGGCCCCGGAAAGCGCGTGATCATCGTTGCCGGAAGAAACAAACTGTGCGACGATCTGGACGCTGCGATCCATCGCGCACGAAATGTGGCCGCGCCGAAAAACGCGCAGCGTTTTCCGGTAAACACCCCCTGCAAAATCGACGGGGTCTGTCATGACTGCTCCTCTCCGGACCGCATCTGCAACGGAATGCTGATCCTCTGGGGACCGATGACAGGAATGCAAACGGATATTATCCTTATTGATGAGGATCTTGGATATTAAGGAGGCAAATACAATGGATATTCGAGAATTTAAAGCAGGAGACGTCGTTCGTCATTTCAAACGGGAGACCACCGATGATCCGGATAAATATCTTTACATGATCATCGGACCGGCAACCCACACGGAGACGGGAGAGGAACTGATGATCTATCAGGCACTCTACGACGACTATGATTTTTACGCCCGCCCGTATGACATGTTCATGAGCGAGGTGGACCGGGAAAAATATCCGGAAATCCAGCAGAAATACCGTTTCGAACTGGAGCCGTCTGAAGAAGACGAAGAAGAATAAAAAAAGGCCCGCTTTGGAAAGCGGGTCTTTTCTTATTCCTGTTCTTCTTCGTTTTTTCCGTCCCACACCACATGGACCGGATTATACCGTTCCGCATTCAGTGACGGGGCATAGTCATGCAGCATCCTTTTCCGGTATTTCAGATCGGTATACGCGGCGATCCACGACATATACAGCATATCGTAGGCTCCGCCGACCATTCCCACCACCGGAAGGCTCTGCAGGAACTTGCTGGTCAGGATCTCCGCAGAGATCGCCTGTGAGGTGAGCTTCACCTCGTTTTCCAGGCTGGTGTTGACCGGGATCTGTCCCGTTTTCAGAAAACGGTTGGCTTTCTCGTTGAGATCTTCCAGTTCCCTTCCGAACACGAAGGCTCCCCGGATCAGCAGAAGGATGAAATACTTTTCTTCATCCGAATCATAATGATATCCGTAATTGAGTGCTCTGGTGCAAACGTCCCTCATGATCATTCCGGCGAAGACGGGGACATCCGGCAGGCCGATTCCCAGCACACCAAGCCCGACTCCGGAAGCACCGGACAGCAGCATTCCTTTCATGCTGTCCTTTGTCGCTTCCCGGGTGATGTTTCGAATGGATGACGTATCCCGGAGGATCTGGGCATGGTGGATATTCTCTTCCCACCGGTTTTCGATCCCTCTGCGGTTGATTGTCCGTTCCACCGCCGGCATTCCCCGGTCAAAGATCACCTGAAATGCTTTACAGAACGCCTCATTCAGTTTTGACTGGATCCCTTTGGGGACCCGGTCTTCTGCAAGGGAGTTGAGCAGGGTGGTCTTCCTTTTCGCTCTTTTCTTCAGGTAGTCCTTCTCCTGCTGCTCGGCTCTCTTCAGTTCACGGATATAGCTCGAATTATCTGGATTCATAGTTCTTTCAGCCAATTCTTCTTCTGATATATTCTTCCAGGAATTCCGCGGTGCCTTCCACACCGAGACGGGAACTGTTGATCGTCAGATCATAGGTCCTGGAATCTCCCCATTTCCCGTCCGAGTAATAGTTGTGATAGGCTTTTCTCCTCTTATCCGTAATTTTGATCAGTTTCTGTGCTTCCTTACGGGAGACACGTTTCCGTTTCATGATGCGGGCGACCCGGGAATCCATGTCTCCAAGCACGAACAGACGGATCAGGCAGTCATACTTGGAAAGGACCGTTTCTCCGCAGCGCCCGATAAGGACGAAGGACTCTCCCGAGGCTGCGATCTTGCGGATCATCTTGAACTGCATCTCCGCGACGGCTTCCTCCAGGGATGTGCTGTACCCGCGCACCGACCGGTTCATCAGGACAGGAGACGGTTTTTCATCGTATTTCGACAGCGTTTCCTTCTTGATGCCCTTCTTTTCGGACAGATGCTGGATGATCTCGGCATCATAGAATCCGATGCCCAGCTTTTCCGCCAGCATTTCCCCGATGGCGTGTCCGCCGCTTCCGTATTCTCTTCCGATGGTAATGATCAACTGTTTATCTTTTTTATCTTTATCCGCCATAATTCAATATATGCGTAATTACGCCCTTTCATAGAATCAGAAGTATTTCTTATGAAATCATTATCTCACCAACGGAATACCATTTCAAGCGCCAAGTTGGCCGGTCATCCCAGCATCAGCATGGCATGTTCCAGGATACTCTGAATGGCCTGCAGATCCTCCTTTGCCGCTTTCACTTTCCCGGGAAGATTGATGATCATAGTCTTTCCCCGGATCCCTGCCGTCATCCTTGACAGCACGGCATTCGGTGTGATCTCCACACCTTCCTTCATCATCAGATACGGAATGCCCGGAACTTCCTTTTCCAGGACTTCCTTCGTTACTTCCAGCGTTATGTCCCGCCTGGAAAAGCCGGTACCGCCCAGGGTCAGGATCAGTTTCATCTTTTTCTCGTCGGCACACCGGATCAGCTCTTCCCGGATGCTCTCCCGGTCACTGGGAATGATGGTCCTGTATTCTACAGGAAAACCCATTTCCCGGATCATCTCGGCTATCACCGGACCGGTCTCGTCTTCCCGTTCCTCGCAGAAACAGGCGTCACTGATGGTGATGATGGCTGTCTTCATATTCATAACAGGTTCTCCTTCCAAAAAGGATATAAAAATAGGAAGCTGCAAAAGCAACTTCCTATTTGGTACTTTACTTGGAAATAATCGATTTAATT
>JAEIGA010016883.1_pt1 | contig 11108 bp, 8 predicted proteins | sample 9270691 | NCBI WGS metagenome assembly JAEIGA01 (sample SAMN17057246, study PRJNA624740) | gut metagenome | biome: biome; isolation source: fecal sample | host: Bos grunniens | place: China: Xizang | collected 2019 | reverse complement strand
GCCGACGAAGGTGACCCCGGGGCTTTTATGGACCGTTCGCTTATGGAGAGCGTTCCCCATCAGGTGCTCGAAGGTATGCTGATCGCCGCTCACGCCACCGGCGCCGCCAAACTTATCATCTACTGCCGCGCCGAATACCCGATGGCTATCGACCACCTCAATATCGCCATCAGCCAGATCAAAGAACACAAACTCAACATTATCGGCAACCGTGAAGTCGATATCTACATCAAAGAGGGTGCCGGCGCCTTTGTCTGCGGTGAAGAGACCGCCCTTATCGCCTCCCTCGAAGGTCAGCGCGGTATGCCCCGTTTCCGTCCGCCGGTCCCGACCGACAGCGGCTACATGGGCCACCCGACGATGATCAACAACGTGGAAACTTTCGGTAACGTCCCGCTCATTCTGCGTGAAGGCGGCGCCGAATTTGCCAAAGTCGGCACCGACGGCAGCAAGGGAACCAAGATCTTCGCTCTCGCCGGCGACCTCGAATATCCCGGTCTGGTCGAAGTTCCCATGGGAACCACCATCTCCGAAATCGTTTTCGATATCGGCGGAGCTGATCCGGAAAAGGTCAAAGCGGTGCAGACCGGCGGACCTTCCGGCGGTTGTATCCCCAAAGATATTTTCAACACTCCGGTCGACTACGATTCATTGCGTTCGCTGGGTGCAATCATGGGTTCCGGCGGTATGATCGTCATCGGCAATGACCGCTGCATGGTCGAAACTGCCCGCTACTTCCTCGACTTCACTCACCGTGAAAGCTGCGGCAAATGCACCTTCTGCCGCGTCGGAACCACCCGGATGTTCGAGATCCTCGAACGCATCGTAGTCGGAAAAGGCTGCGAAGCCGATCTCGATACCCTCGAAGAACTCGGCAACAAGATCAAAGCCGGTTCCCTGTGCGGTCTGGGACAGACTGCCCCCAATCCGGTACTGGCGACTTTGCGCTACTACCGGGACGAATATCTTGAACACGTCAACGACAAAAGCTGCCGCGCCGCTCAGTGCAATGCTCTCAGCGACATCGTTCTCGATCAGAGCAAGTGCGTGAAGTGCAAACTCTGTCTGCGCAGCTGCCCGGTCGAAGCGATTTCAGCTGATTTCGTCATCGATCCTGACAAATGCACCCGCTGCAACAGCTGCGTTGACATCTGTCCCAAAAAAGCGATCCGCCGCATGGCAAAAGGAGAAAACAAATAATGAGTATTGAATTTTTTCTCGACGGCAAAGCGGTAACTGCTGAAGCCGGTCAGACTATAATGGATGCCGCCCGCGCCAACGGAGTAAATATCCCCGGTCTCTGCGGCGATCCCAGAATTTCCAAAACCACCAGCTGCTTTGTCTGCGTGGTTAAAGATATGAAAACCGGCAAATTTCTGCCCGCCTGTTCCGCCCGTCCCGCTCCCGGTCAGGAGATCGCAGTGACTGCTCCTGAAGTGCTGGATATGCGCCGCACCGCGCTGGAACTGCTCTTGAGCGAACACAACGGCGACTGCGAAGCCCCCTGTACCATCGCCTGTCCCGCCCATGCCAAGGTCGAAGAGTATGTCCGTGCCATTGCCAACGGCGAATTTGAAAAGGGTCTTTCCATCATCATGGAACGCATCCCGATGCCGATGAGTGTCGGCCGGGTCTGCCCCCGTTTCTGCGAAAAACAGTGCCGCCGCAACATCGACGGCAAGGCGGTGGCGATCAATGAATTCAAACGCCTCGCCGCCGATATGTGCTTTGATTCTTTCAAAGAAACTCTGCCGGAACTGTGCGGCAAAAGCGTCGCTGTGGTCGGCGGCGGTCCCGCCGGTCTTTCTGCGGCATACTATTTGAGATTGCAGGGCTTTGCCGTCACCGTCTACGATGCCGAAGAGAAATTCGGCGGTATGACCCGTTTCGGCATCCCCGAATACCGTCTGCCCAAAGCCATTCTCGACCGTGAAATCGACCACTTCGCCAAGATGGGTATCGATCTGGTTCCCGGTAAGAAACTCGGCACCAACCTCACCATGGAAGAGCTGCAGAAATCCAGCGATGCCGTGGTCATCGCCGTCGGCTGCTGGAAAGCTTCCGGTCTGCGTTGCGAAGGTGAAGAACTCGCCACTCCCGGTATCGGATTCCTCTACAACATTGCGACCAACAACAACACCGCTCCCAACCCCGGTAAAACTCTCGTTATCGGCGGCGGCAATACCGCGATGGACTGCGTTCGCAGCAGCGTCCGTCTGGGCAGTCCGGAGGTGATCTGCATCTACCGCCGTACCGAAGCGGAAATGCCCGCTGAAAAGATCGAGATCGCTGAAGCCAGAGAAGAAGGTGTCAAGTTCCAGTTCCTCACCGCTCCTGTGAAACTGGAAAAACGCGGCGAAAAACTTATTCTCACCTGCCTGAAAATGGAACTCGGCGAACCCGATGCCTCCGGCCGTCGCAAACCGGTCGCCGTTCCCGGCAGCGAATTTGAGATCGAAGCCGATACCGTTATCGGTGCCATCGGTCAGGGTACTGCCGCTCCGGCAGGTCTGCCGGTCGACCGCTACGGCAATCTGGCGGTTCAGGAAAACTCCACCCGGGTCGCCGATGGCATTTATGCCGCCGGTGACTGCGCTTACGGCGCGGCTACCGTGGTCGAAGCACTCGCTTCCGGACGGCAGGCGGCGCTGGAGATCGCCGAAGATCTCCTCAACATCCCCATGCCCAAAGAGAACAGCATCTTTATCTCCCGCGGCAAATGGCAGGATATGAATAAAGAAGATGTGGTCGTTCTGCGCGACAATCTTTCCGATGATCCCCGGATCGAACTCAAGTTCATCCCCATCGAAGAACGCCGTACCACCTTCAACGAGGTTTGCGCCACCGCCACCGCCGAACAGCTCGCCGCCGAAGGCAAACGCTGTATCGAATGCAGCTGTTCCGACAAAGGCGATTGCAAACTCCGCAAGTTCGCTGATGAAGCCGGATGCCGTGCCAATGCCTATCCCGGCGCCCGTCAGGTCGCAAGTTACGATGTCCGCCATCCCGAAATCATTCAGGATCGCGGCAAATGTGTCAAATGCGCCGTTTGTGTCAAGGTTTGCAAAGAGGTGGTCAATCAGTCTCTGCTCTCCTTGCAGAAACGCGGTTTCCAGTCCATGATCGGAACTGCTTTCAATGCCGGTCTGCCGCTTTCCTGCAAAGATTGCGGCAAGTGTATCGAAAGCTGCCCGACCGGTGCTCTGGATTGGCGCAAAAAGAGATAAGTGCAAATGATCCACGGTAAATGTGCCCGGATCGTCACCCTCGGGTGCCGACTCAACCATGCCGATACTGCCTTGCTGACAGCCCGGCTGGAAGAATCCGGTTACACCCTTTGTGATGATCCGGCATGCCCGGTCGATCTGATCGTGGTCAATACCTGCGCCGTTACCGCCGAAGCCGAAGCCAAAAGCCGGAGACAGATCCTCCGGCTGCACCGGGAACATCCGGAAGCGCAGATCATTGCCGCCGGATGTGCCGTCGAAGTCAATTCCAAATCTCTGCTGGATGCCGGTGCGATTTTGGCTTTGACCAATCCGGACAAAAAAGGGGATTTCTTTCACCCCTCCGGAATCAAAAGCCGGGACGGTATCACGGAAAACTTTTGCGAAAACAGTACTTCCAGGTTTCCTTTCCGCTCCCGGGCATTCATCAAAGTGCAGGAGGGGTGCGATAATTTCTGTTCCTACTGCATCGTCCCGGTGGTGCGGGGAGCTTCCCGCTCCCGGGATTTGGACGAGACCATCGCCGACTGCCGCAAAAATATTGCCGCCGGATTCCCGGAGATCGTGCTGACCGGTGTCAATACCTGCAACTACTTTGATCACGGTTGCGATCTTGCCGGATTGATCGGCAAAGTAAGCGCCATTGAAGGGGATTTCCGGATCCGTTTGAGTTCAACTGAACCCCATCCCGGAGATTTGTCCATCCCGGAACTGATCGCTCAGAATCCCAAAGTGTGCCGCTTTCTGCATCTTTCCATGCAGCATGGTTCCGACCGCATACTCAAACTGATGAACCGCCGCTATGATGCGGCAAGTTTTGCGGAATTTGCCGCAAAATGCAAAACTGTTGTGCCGGATATCCATTTGGGAACCGATTTTATCGTCGGATTTCCCGGCGAAACCGAAAATGATTTTGCCGAAGCTATGGACGTTGTCAAAACGATCGGATTTGCCAATATCCATTGTTTTGCCTATTCCCCCCGGCCGGGAACCGCCGCCGCCGCCATGCCGGGCCGGGTCCACCCCGATGCCGTCAAAGAACGCATGACTGAACTGCGCAAAATCGCCGCCGAATCCGCCCGCAGCTTCGCTCTTTCCCAATACGGCAAAACCGCCCCTGTGATCTTTGAACGGTGCGTCAAAGGACGTGCCCACGGTTGGAGCGACCACTATCTGGCGATTTCTGTCCCGGAAAATACGGTTCAACTTGGAAAGATCACCGAAGTGAAACTTTCTGCGGAAAACATCGTCCCCGGAGCCGATTTACCTTGACAAAAACGGCGATGCGGGATATTTTATAAAAACATCTGGAGAATCTGTATGAAACTGTTGATAAATATTTTACCTGCGTTTGCTCTGATCGCATTTCTGACCGGTTGCGGCGAAGAGCATCAAACTCCGCCGCTTGAACACATGGAGTTGACCGCCCGTTTTATCGACAGCATCGCCAACGGCCGTTCCGAAGTCGCTATCCGTCAGGGAAAGAAATTGCAGGCGATCGATCCGGATGCTCATTATATTTCTGAACTTACCTCGATTCAGGAGACCAATGACACGGTCGCCGCGATTCAGAAATCTGTCGAAAAAGGCAAAATCGATGAAGCGCTGCAAAGTGTGCGTGCCGCCCGCAAAAAACATCGCAACAATCGCACTATCAACGAAATTTATCCCAAAATATCCCAGCTGCGCAATGCGGAAAAGCTTTTCCGTTCACTCAAAAAGGCCCGCAGTTCCTCGGCAATGCGCAGTGCCCGGATCGCCGTCCAATCCGGATTGTCCCTCAATATGACTCCGGAACTCAACACCTTCCTCGTCGCTTATGAACAGCGGGGCAACCACGTCGCCGCTAAAGAAAAAGCCGATATCCTCGCCGCCGAACAGGCCGCAAAAAAAGCCGCACGTCAAAGCAAGATCGAAGAAGCTGAACGTCGTGCCGCCGAAAAGAAATTTGAAAAGGAAACTGCAGAAAAGTCTGCCGAAGGCGCCCGTCTGCGCCAGGAAAGCCAATTCCCATAATTCGGAGCGATCTCGCTTTGTCGGAGCGCGCCTTGCGGCGTTCGATCCTCCAGTCATGTACGCCAGTACACTCCTGTCGGCTCTCACTTGCAAAACCCGCCCGACTGTGCGATATCGCTCCTTACAATGTTAGGTGGTGGTGCGGCGCTAAAGCGCACGCACAGCAGCTGGCGCTATGCAAAGAACCCATCGCCAACAGCGTTGTCTTTTTAGCGAGGCGCTCTGTTTTGTTGCCGGCACCGGGCACATTGCATACCAGCCAACGCCTCTCTCAAAATCTCTCAAAATTTCCCAAAAAATCCCACTCAAAGCGCCAACCAACAAGTAACGCTCTCTTTTTAGCAAGTTACTCTGTTTTGTTGTCGGCACCGGGCACATTGCATACCAGTCAACTTGTCAGTAAATATCCGTTACCATCCGTAAAAATCCGTACCACTGCGCCAACCAACTTCAGTTGAGCAGGCGCATCCGGCGGGTTCCGGCGGGGAAACGGAGTTGGAATACCGTTCCTCTTTCGGCTTCGGTGACGACACCGAATTCGGCGCCATGTTCCCGGCACACTCTTTCAATGATCATCGTACCGATACCGTTGCCGCCGGCTTTGGTCGTTTTGAAAGGCACGAACATATCCCGCAATGCTTCCGGGGTCATGCCGCCGCCGGAATCAGCAAATTCCAGCACCCGGAATTCCGGTGTCGAATATCCGTATATTTCCAATGTGCCGCCGTTGCTCATCGCCTGAACCGCGTTGCGGATGATATTGTAAAAGGCCTGTTTCAACTGTTCGTGATCGCCGGATATTTTGGGCAATGGAGTATTCCACGAACACTTGACGTCGACTTTGCGAGCTTCGATTTCCGGGCGCATGAAGTTCAGCACTTCGACCACCAATTCCTGCAGATCGACCGGAGCAAAACAGCCTTTGCCGGGACGGATGGCGCTGAGAAATGAGTGGATGATGCTGTCCAGACGTTCGACTTCACTTTTGCAGATGTCCAGCATGGAGGCGATCTCCGCCGGGTCGGCGGTGACAGGATCCGGAGATTTGATGGACTCTTCGAGTATCTGCAAATTCAAATACAGACTGTTCAGCGGATTGCCGATTTCGTGGGCGACTCCGGCGGCAAGGAGTGAAACTGCTTTGACGGTCTCTTTTTCCAATTCTGCTCCCGCCCGCTTCCGGGTCTCGGTGACATCGTGGAGAATTACTGCCGCAAGTCCGGTTTCATCGGTCAGCGGGGCAAGGTAAAACTGGACGAAGCGGGATTCCGGGTAACGTATTTCCAACTCCTGCCGGATCACCTGATGCCAATTTTCACTTTCGCCGTGCAGAATCCGTTCCCAGTCGATGCCGGGGAGCAGTCGGGAGAGCCGGATATTGGAGGTATCCGCGGGCAGAGCCAGTAATTTTTCTGCAGCGCGGTTGAAATAGCGCAACTTCAACTCCCGGTCGATGACCAGTATGCCGTCATCGATCGCATTGAAAACGGTTTCAAAAAAGCCGCGTTCGCGCACCAGACGGAGCAAATATGCCTGACGGCTGCCCTGATCCAGATCATCAAAACGTTCGCTGAAGCGATCTATGAATTTTTTTCTTACAGCCATAGTTTTATTTTCTGTAAATTGTGCTATATTATCTATTGAGTTGTTTCGACGCTGCTGACGGTGATTGAATTTATCCTGATTCAGCATCTCTATTAATATAACGGTGGGAAAAAACTTTGTCAATCCCGCCACAAGCAGAAGGAAGGGGAAAATGGGGAATAACAGGTTTTTTCTTTTGCTCTCAATGATTTGTTGCACTGCTGCATTCTGTACCGGCGTCCCTAAAATACACTATGATCTGCAGGATAATTCTGCCGTGGTGGAACCTACCGGTGTTTGGGAAAAGGTCACTTCGCCCGGCGTGCAGAACAATGTATCAACTCCTCCGGGAATGCTGGCTTACAGCATCAGCGAAAACGATATCCTTTTCAACTGGAAGCCTTCGATCGATACCTCCCGGCTGTCCGGACAGGCCGACATCGTCGGAGCTTTGCTCACTCTGGACGAAAGTCTGCTGGTCATCGCTGAACAAGTCGGCGGCACCGGCAGACCCAATTCCACCCGTTTAGTCTTTGTCAATGTCATAAACAACAAGATTTGCGGCGGCATGATGCTGGAGAAGCGCCGGGTGAAAAAGATCATCACCATTCCCGGTATGAGCAATAAAATCCTGGCAATTCAGGAAGCGCAGAGTGTTTTTCAGAATCACAATGCGCTGCTTGTGATCGACCTCAAACGTAAACGCATCACTCAGGCAGGTCCCGGATTTGACCAGCCGATCAATTCGGTATGCACCGACGGTTCCAGCGCATGGGTATCTTTTGAAAACAACAACACCTTTGCCGAAATCGATCTCGAAGATCCCGATAAAAAACCGCGTTATTGCGATGCCAAAAAACCGGTGCTCGCTCTGGTCTACAATCCCAGTTCCCGTAACATAATTTCTTTCGGCAGCGGAATTTGCGAATTCTTTTCGATCAACCGCCACTCCCTGTTTCTGGAAAAAAGCCTCCTGCTGCCCGATAACTTCACCACGGTCTGGGAATTGAGTCTGCCCCATTTGCCCAATGGTGTGCTGATCCAGAATAAAGATGGAAAAGGTCTGGTCGTGACCTCCGGCGGTGCGGTTCCCATCGCCGCCAGATTGGAACCTTACGGCTGTATGCTGACCGACCGGACTTTGCTTGCCGGTACCGCCGACCGTTCCCGGATCGATAATATCACATTGCCGGATTGTGCGGTTTCCCGCTATTTTGCCCCGTCATCTTTGCGGCCGTTCAGCCGCAATAAGACCATATTTATTTTTCCGAGAACTACTTCGCCGCAGGAGATCATCATCCTTGACGAACGTGGTAATGTCTTTAAATTGGCTCTGTCCGGACGGCGCGGACGCAAAACCGTGCTGTTGCTGACAGACCGAACCGGAGTCCGTTGATCATGCCGATTTTCCGTTATAAATGCCGGGAGTGCCAGGCTGAATTTGAATTGCTTCTGGCGCGTTTTGATTCTCCTGCCGAGTGTCCTCATTGTGCTTCTGCGGAGCTGGACAAACAGCCCAACCGCATCGGAGCGATCTCTTCCAAAGCCGGCGTCGGCAATTGCGCCATGAGCAGCTGCTGTCCGTCTGCCGCTTCCGGTTGCTGCGGCGGCCATTGCAGTCACAAACATTGATGAAACAGCACCATGAATAAAAAAGAACTTATTGCAGAATTGGAAAAACTGGGCATGCGCCCGGGCAGGGGATTGGGTCAGAACTTTTTGCTGGACGGCAATCTTCTGGATTGGATCGTACGTGCCGCCAAGGTTTCCCCGCAGGACAATATCCTTGAAGTAGGTCCCGGATTCGGCGCGCTTACTTCCCGGATCGTCGCCACCGGCGCCAATTTGACCGCCATTGAATTCGATCACCGCCTCGCCGCTTACAACCGCGAAAAATTTGCCGCCAACGGCAATTTCCGGCTGGTCGAAGCTGATGCCTGCCGGGTCGATTATGACGAACTTTTCCCGGAGCAGACTCCCTATCGTTCGGTCGCCAATCTTCCTTACGCCATAAGTTCGGTCTTCATCGCCAAACTGCTTGAATGCAAGAACAAACCGCAGTCCATGTTCTTTATGCTGCAAAAGGAGATGGCGGAACGGCTTGCCGCAGTTCCCGGCACCAAAGCCTACGGCGCTCTGTCGGTGCGCATCCAGCTTTTTTACAAGGTGAAAATCGAAAAGATCGTGCCGCCGGAAGTTTTCTGCCCCCCGCCGGAGGTGGAATCCGCCCTCATCTCTTTCGAATTGCGTAATGACAACAGTTGTTCCGATGCCGAAGCTAAAATGATCTCCCGGGTAGTCAGAACCGCTTTCAATCAGCGGCGCAAGCAATTGGGCAAGGTGCTCGGCCAGATGTTCGGTAAAAACGAGGTCGCCGGAACTTTCGAAAAATTGAACATCCCCATGGAGATCCGACCGGACAAACTCACCGTCGAAGATTTTATCGCCATCGCCAGAAATTTGCTGAATATTACCGGAGAAGTTAAAAATGGATAAAGCCGCTCTTATTGAAAAAATAAATCAACTGCGCAAGGAAAAACAGGCCCTGATTCTCGCTCACAATTATGTCGCAGCCGAAATTCAGGAAATTGCCGATTTCTGCGGAGATTCGCTTGAGCTGAGTATCAAAGCCGCCAATGCCAACGCCAAAATGCTGATCGTCTGCGGCGTCCGTTTCATGGCGGAAACCGCAAAAATCCTCTCTCCCGAGGCTACCGTCGTGATGGTGCGCAGCGATGCCGGATGCCCGATGGCTGATATGGTCGATCCCGAAGAACTCAAAGCATACAAGGCAGCCAATCCGGATACTCTGCTGATCGCCTATGTCAATACCACCGCCGAAGTCAAAGCTCTGGTCGATATCTGCTGCACCAGCGGCAATGCTGAAAAGATCGTTTCTTCCATTCCAGCCGATCGCAAGATCATGTTCCTGCCGGATCGCAACCTCGGTGCCAATTTGATCAATAAACTTCAGCGCCCCATGGAATTGTGGCACGGATGCTGTCCGGTTCACGATGCCGTCACCGTCGAAATGATCAACGATGCCCGCAAAAAATATCCAAATTCGCAGATCCTCGTCCATCCAGAATGCCGTCCGGAGGTGGTCAATGCTGCCGATCAGGCTTTGAGCACCGGTGCTATGCTCAATTTTGTCACCGCTTCCACGCATGATGAATTTACCGTCGGTACCGAAAGCGGGATCATGTTCCGCATGATGCTCGCCAACCCTGACAAGAAATTCCATCTGCTTCAGCCGGAGATCCTCTGCACCGATATGAAAAAACTTACCCTCGCCGATGTCGAAAAAGCTCTGCGTACCGGCAAGGATGAGGTCATTCTCTCTCAGGATATCCTGCAATCCGCCGAGGGTGCAATCCGCCGCATGCTCGATGTGAAGTAAAGCGTTGGTTGGAGGATCGGAGGGGCGGCGGGCGCTCGTGGGCGCTAACGTCGTCAGCAGCAGGTCTCGTGAACGGGAGTTCACGTCGCCTGCCGCTTCATTGTTATCATCCCACGATCATCCCGCCGGGTGGATCGGACGATTTTGGATGCAAGGTTGACTGGTGGTGCGGCGCCAAGCGCACGCACAGCTCTGCTTCGCAGAGAGGGCTGGCGCTATGCCGGGGACTCATTGCCGGCGGGGTTGTTTTTCTGCGGGATCACTCAAATTTTTCCGGCATATTTTCCACACGGCTTTCCGGTTCGCTCGGGATGTGTTCCGGATCAAAGGTGGATTCCACATAATTTTTGAAAACGCAACCGATCCGATTCAGCAGACTCAGGTGAGTCGTTTTGGTTATCAGCAGATGGTCGACCAGTTTCAAATCCAGCTGATTCAGGTAATTTTTCAGGATCCGGGTGGCTCTCAAGTCGGCTTCGGAGGGACGGCAGATGCCGTTCGGATGGTTATGCGCAACGATGACACCGGATGCCCGGTGCATCAGAATACTCCGCGCGATCGCCTGCGGATAAAAGGTTACCCGGTTATTTTTGCCCGGATGCCATTCGCAACCCAGCGCCCGGTTGGAATTGTCAAGAAATATCAATGCCAGGATTTCATGGTTTTCGCTGGCGATCTTGTCCCGCAGATAACGGATGGCGGCGAGCGGAGTATTGATCAGATCGCAGGAGTTGAAAGGTATTTCCAGTAAATATTCGTGCAAAGAACGTACCAGTTTGAATAATGCCGTCGAATTTTCCTTGATACCGCTTTGTTCCATCAGCGATTCTTCCGGTGCGTGGAGCACGCCATTGATATCGCCGAACCGGTTCAGCAGCATT
>JAEIGA010016882.1_pt1 | contig 11109 bp, 5 predicted proteins | sample 9270691 | NCBI WGS metagenome assembly JAEIGA01 (sample SAMN17057246, study PRJNA624740) | gut metagenome | biome: biome; isolation source: fecal sample | host: Bos grunniens | place: China: Xizang | collected 2019 | reverse complement strand
CTCATCAGCCTTGAATGTATACACACCCTTGTCGTGGCGTGTAACCTTCACACCCATGCTCTCAAGAAGCATGATAAGGTTCTTTATATCCAGAATCTCCGGAACATTGGATATCGTAACCTCCTCCTTTGTCAGGAGAACTGCACTGATGATCTGCAATGCCTCATTCTTCGCACCCTGAGGCCTGATGGTTCCGCTGAGCTTATGTCCGCCTTCTACTATAAAAGAACTCATAACTTAAATTTCTTGCTGCAAATTTATAAAATTTCGAAAACTCCCGTCCACGAAAAGAGACAAAATCGTGAACGGGAGCAGTAAACAATATGTTTATTTCTATCGCTTGTATTCCACAACTAAAGCGGTACCGGCCGGGACAGATGTGTCATCAGAAAGAGTAACATCCTGACCAGTAAGCACATTCCGACCGACAGTCAGGCCATCATTGATTTCCGAGAACCTTGACCAGGTTAGATTGACCTCCTTGTCTGAATTGTTCACGAACACAAAAACCAGGTCTGTATCATCATATCTGAAATATGCATATGTGTTTTCATGCGGAATAAAATGCATAGTCTTGCCGGAGTGGATGACGGTCTTCCCTTTTCTCCAGTTCAGCAACGTCTTGACATAATCATGAAGATCCGCTGCACCTGTCCATCTCTGATCTGCTGCTGCAGCCTGACGTCCTTCATCTGTAAAGAGGTTTACCTTGTCTCCTTCCCATCCGCCTGGGAAATCCATTCTCAAACGTCCATCATCACGACGCGCAGTATTGATGGCAAACATAAGTTCATCACCATAAAACATCTGCGGAATGCCTCGCATTGTCGCAAGCATTGCGAAAGCGAGCTTCATCTTGGAATAATCCTGACCAAAGACGTCACCGATGCGGGCAGTATCGTGATTTGACCAGAAGATCATCATATTACTGAGATCTGTATACTGGAAGTCACGGGCAAGAATATTATAGACTGACATCATGTCAGCCGGTCTGCGGGGTCCGTGTCTCTGCTCATTATCTGTTTCTGACGGAAGAGGCTGAGCAAGAGCGGCATTGACAGCATCCCTAAGCGGGAAGTCCATGATCGATGGAAGGTTTGAATTGAAACCGTCCTGATTCGGATGGTCTTTCTGCCAATAAGCCACCATGTCCGGATTACCGTTCCAATTCTCGCCCACGATGTTGAACCATGGATATTCGTCGGTAACAGCCTTGCACCACTGTGACATCGGCACTTTCTCATTATAGAAGTATGTATCCACTCTGAATCCGTCAAGACCTGAATACTCGATCCACCATACCGCCCACTGCTGAAAATACTTCAGAAGGTAAGGATTGTCAAGATTCATATCCGGCATTCCTCTTGAGAACCATCCGTCTTCCATGAGTTTGCGGTCAGCTGCTGAAGCATTCGGATCAAGCGCAAGCGAATACATGTGGTTGGATGTGATGAACGGATCGTTCATATGCACCCAATCCTTGAAAGGCATATCCTGCATCCACCAGTGCTCGGTTCCACAGTGATTCGTTACAATATCCATTATCACCTTGACTCCATGACTGTGAGCAACGTCTACCATCTCCTTATAAAGAGCATTGTCACCGAAACGAGAGTCGATATTGTAGTAGTCCGTACAAGCATATCCATGATATGACCCACGTCGCGCATCATCCTCAAGAAGAGGGGTCATCCATATTGCTGTAGCACCCAAGTCAGAGATATATCCCATGTTGTCAATGATACCCTGGATGTCACCTCCATGACGTCCGAACGGAGCAGTCCGCTCGGCATTTTCCTTGGTATCCTCAGTGGAGTCATTCGAAGGATCTCCATTGGCAAAACGATCAGGAACAATGAGATAAATCATATCCTTTGTGGTAAAGCTCTCGCGCTTTTCTTCCGCCTTCTTTCCAAAAGAATACTGATACTTGAATGAATCCTTTCCCTTAGTGAATATGAGATCATACACGCCAGGTTTAAGATCTGCGGGAACCTCAACATCCAGGAAAACAAAATCAGGATTATCAGCCTTATGAACCTTTGTCACACTTGGACCTTTATCAAACCTGACATCGTAGTCACTGATCTGATGTCCATGCACCATGAGCTGAAGCTCTGTATTCATGCCTGTCCACCAGCACAGGGGTTCAACTCGTTTCACCTGATCTGCCGTTGCATGCTTTGTCCTTGCCTGAAGGCAAAGAGCCGATGTCACGGCAAGTGCCGCTAAAAGAAATCTTTTCATAGTATAGAATTAGAGATTCCAGCCACAATGCTCAAGGAACCACTTGATATCATCATCATTGAGACGTGGCTGCTTGGCAAGGATTGATGGAAGGTTCTTATAGTTAGTCATAAAGAGTTCGGAAAGTGCCTTGGCATCTTCGCATGAATAAAGGATTGCCTCATTGATGGTTCCCATCATTGCAAGGTCATCAATAGGATCAGCTCCAGTCCTGAACTTGAGAGCCTCGATGCTGCGGGCCATCCTGCGAGAAAGTCCTACAAGACCATCTGCAAGGACAGGATCCTCAGAAGCATATGTGATCTCAACGACCTTCTCTGCAGCACAATCAGTTACAGGAACGTCTACAGTGAATGAAAGGCCTGATGCAAGATATTCATATCCGACCGGAAGACCATTGACTGTGACAGACTCGGGAGCAGACATAGCATACACCTTGACCATGAAGTTACGATCAGACGGCATTCCCTCATAGCTGCCTTCACGAGGGGAAATCCTTATGGTCTGCACCTTGCCGTTCCATGTGTTTGAAAAACATGTGAAGGCATGCTTGTCAGCATAGTCCTTGTCATTTCCTGCATCCTCATAAAATCTGAAGTCGCCCTCACTGCCCGGGAAGACAGCAATAGTGATATCCTCATCATTGCCATTGAGATTGTTCACATCATCAGCATAGAAAGGAAGTACAGAACCCGCCTTCACATAGACTCCATATTCATCAAGAGCAAAATGACGGGGCATCACCTTTCCGCCTTCGAGCAGAGTGCCTGAGTGAAGTTCATACCACTTACCCTCCGGAAGCCATACATCAACTGCGGCATATCCATTTACGCCAGCTTTGGTCACTGGAGCAATAAGCATGTCATCACCGAACATGTACTGGCTGCGGAAGCTATATGCTTCAGGAGATTCCGGATAATCATAATACATCGGACGGCACAAGGCGATACCATCGTCATAGCCTACACGCGCCATGGTGTAGATATATGGCGCCATCTCATAACGCTGGCGTACAGCCTGACGGATAACATCAGAATACTCAGTAGCAAATACCCAAGGCTCCTTGTTCAAGGCACCGTTCTTAGAGCTGTGAGTTCTCATGACAGGACTGAATCCTCCATACTGAAGCCATCTTGTATACATCTCCGGATCGATCGAATCTCCGAGATGTCCACCTATGTCGTGGCTCCAATATCCATATAGCACATTGGAAGCAGTTGCAGTGAAGTAAGGCTGAAAATCAAGAGATTCCCAAGAAATTGTAGCATCTCCGGAGAAACCTATCTGATAACGATGGTTGCCGAGTCCTCCCCATCTGTGATAGAGCAGCGGCCGCTTGTCTGAATTGCGCTCCATATCTGTGAAGTAGCAATAATTTATCCACCAGGTGTTGTGGAGTTTCTCCATTCCGATATCATACATATGCTGCTGCCAATCAAGCCACCAGAAATCTACTCCGTCCTCCTGCATAGGATGCATCACGTTCTCGAACATCTTGGTCATGAAGTTCTTGTCCGAGTTCACCCAGTCGATTCTGCTTGAATCCGAAGTATCTCTGCCAAGACTTCTGGCAAGGGCAGGATAACATTCCTCGTAGTAGTCGAAGCCCTCTGCTGGGTGCAGGTTGACTGTTACCTTGAGATCGTTTGCCTTAAGGTAATCCATGAACTTGCGCGGATTAGGGAAAAGGCTCTTGTTCCATGTCCAACCTGTCCATCCGCCCCTTCCTGGATCAGTATAATGCCAGTCCATATCGATTACAAGCACATCAAGCGGAATATCGTAAGAATGGAACTTGTCCACGAGAGTACGAAGTTCTCTATCAGTATAGGCCCAGTAGCGGGACCACCAATATCCAAAAGTAAATCTTGGAGGCAGTGGCATTTTTCCAGCAAAAATCGTGAAGTCTTTCAAAGCTGCCTTGTAATCGTGACCATAACCCATGAAATACCAGTCCTGACACTCTCCCGTCTCTCTTTCCTTGACCCAAGCCCAATCAGAATCATCAAAAAGAAGGTTGTCAGACTCATCAATAAGTGTCCATCCGTCCTTTGCAAGAATGCCATCCTCGAATGGACGATGCTGTCCCTTCTTTGAATCCTTGACCCATGACTGCGTCTGAAGATCGCCCTCCAGTCCGTCGAGAGTACGGAATGTACCTTTAAGATTTTCTTTCTGCTTCATGCCTGGTTTCCATGTAAAGAAACCATCAAGTGATTTGATCACAAGATTATGCGATGTAAATTTTCCTGTACCGGTCTTATATGTGAGCACCATCTTGGAAGTCGTGATCTCCACAGACTTGCCTTTAGTACGCACAGTATAATCCACTTCAGGATACTCCCTTTCGGAAGCTACAAACGAAGCCAGATCGGTAAACTTGCCCTGAGGCTGCCACTCAAGTCGTATCACGCCATCAGTTATGACAGTGAATCGTACACATTCATCCTGATAAGCGACATTACCATCAGCTTTCGCAGAAAATGCTGTCAGTACACACACGATGAGTGTTGCCAGAATAGATTTCATAGTTCCTTTTCCCATATTGCCAGAAATTTTCTGTAAAGATAATATTTTTAAAAAACCGGCCCGTCCTTCACAGGAAAGGCCGGTCGATGTGACAATCTACTAACCAATAATGTAAATGCCACAGATATTGTTCTTAAGACTACTCTACCTTAGCATAACTGTATGTCAGGAATGGAGACGGGCCTATTCCTATCTGGAGAGTAATCTTGTATTTTCCTGCCTGTTCAAATACAGCAGCACCTGTCCAGTTCGTATGTATCTCACCCGTTGTCGCAGCAGTATTATTCTCATGAGTACCAAATGTTGCGAATGGTGAAGAATGAACCTTCCATGTTGTGCCTGCCTCAGCATCGATTGTCAATTCATATGTATTATTTGAAACATTCTTGAACTCATAGCTTGCAGAATCATTATAGCTTGCATTTGAAGAGAAGCTGCCTGTAAGTCTGAACAAGGCATCGTTGATGTTCTTTTCAGCTTCGAGCTTGACAGATATTGTACTTGCATCAACAAGAGTTGCAATGACGTAGAACTCACCTGCAAGCGGGAAACGTGCCGAACCTTCGCTTGCAGCACGGGTAAGCTCACCTTCAAGAACAGGAGTTCCGTTGGCTATGCCATACTTCTTGTTCTCTGCTGTGTAGATACCCCAATACTTTCCGCGGGTTGTCTTGAATGACACCTTGTAAGTATTGTCGGAAATATTCACGAACTCATAGGTTGAAGATGAATATGACCACTGTGTCTTGTTGTTGTCAAAGTTGTTTCCAAGTCTGAGTGAAGCATCGTTGCAGACAAGTGAATACTCTACGGCACCATTGCCCTTATCTACAACTTTCACTGAATATGTTCCGGTGTAGCCGAACTTTGATGAAGTATCGTCCGAAAGAGAAAGTTCTCCCGCAAAAGCAGACTGACCGTCTGTAGCAGGGCCATATACACCTGATGGTGTAGTGAGAGTCCACTCATCACCTGCAGAAGCGGAGATTGTAGCGGTATGCACACCTGCAGAAGCTTCTGTCATCTTCACTTCGCCGATATACCAACCATCTGCAGGAAGTTCTCCCTGCTCTGGTTCCTCCACATCGTCATCATCCTTCTCCTTAGGATTTACTACGTCTGGATTATTGAAAACAATGCTCTCAGCAAGGTCGCGCATATATGAAGCGCGGTCAGCCGCCACATTGCAGTTCACATCCGGACCGTTGAACTCTGTACCAAACATTGTAACATACTCCACACATGCCTCAAGGAAGGCACTTGTACGTGTAGGGTGGAGGCCGTCACCAGAGAAGTAGAGACTCCATCCGGAATGTTCTGCACGTGATTGTGCGAACGCCATACCTACTGGTGCGATGCGACAGTCAGCAGCAAGGGCCATCTTCATGACTCCGTCGTAAAGGAGCTGGTCGAAATTCTCGAAGCTGCCGTACCCGCCGTAAGTGTTGTCTGAGTTAGGATAAGCCCATGTGAGATCAAGAATTACATCACAAGAAGGAGAATACTGACGGATCATATCAGCAAGCTCGACGCAGCTGTTGCGAACCTTTGCATATCCTTCAGGATCGTCAGCAAGCCTTGCAGGGTTCTTGCTCTGATCCTGGATGATTGCATAGTCATATCCACCCTTCTGGATAGCCTCGATAGTATTGGATAGCTGAAGGTGTTTCTCGAATGACTGAGAACCCTTCACGTGAGCAGTAACCTTGAGATCCACACCCTGACTCCATGCAATCTCTTTGAGCATGAACATAGGGTTGAAATAGTAGTGGAACGAGTTACCGATGATAAGGACTTTTTTTGTCTGAGTGATGGCAACGTCAGGATAGAGTTGTACGTCAGAAGCTGTAAAGCCGAAATCAGGAAGGCTGCAAGCAGACGATGTCTTCACGTTGATATCCTGAATGCTGCCGTCGCATGTCATGTTTCCAACTGCTCTGCATCGGATCTGAAGTTTGTCAGCACCACTTGCGAAACGACATGTCTGCATCACAGTCGTATACTGATAAGTATCTGGTGAACCTGTTGAAACCTCTCCTGAAAGTTTGTATGTATACTTCACAGAAGCATCCTCTGAAGCAGTGAGAAGATCCTCCTCAGCCGACCTCCATTCGCCTCCGTCAAGATACTCAACAATGAAATATTTAGGAGCCTTCTTGTCACCTGCCATTGTAGCATTGAAAGCTATCACTGAACCTGCGCTTACAGAAGCGTCGAATGTATAGAGCCAGTAGTCACCCTCAACCATTGTTGACACATTAGGGTTGTTGCCTACAACCTTGCACTCGAAAGGCACATCAGCGTTTTTCTCACCGCGAACAACAGTAATCTGTCCTGCCGAACCGTCAGTAGCACCTATGACATGCATCACTGGCCATGACACCGAATATGTATTCTTGTTGTCACGGAACACCCACTGGCTGAGAAGCGGAGCTGTCGCAGCAGACTGAGTCACAGCGAGCGCGACTGTCTGAGCCTTGTCCTCTGTCGCAAATGTGATTGTAGCCTCACGAGCAGACATTGTAGCATTAGGTGCAGCATAGACATTGAAATACTGCGCCTTATCGCTCTTTGATCCTGAAGTCACTTTCTCGCCGTTCTCGTCAAGGATGACGATCCAGTCGTTCTCGCCGAGATCTACTGTCCAACCGGCATGTTTTGATGAAAGAGAAACCGATTTTCCGCCTGTTGGAAGGCTTGCGAACGATGCCGAAACAGCACTCAATGAGAACTCGTCCGAAGCATCTTCAGAGAAGTATGGATCGACTTCCTCAGCAGAATCATCAGTAACCTTCATGAAGTAGTGACGGTTCATAGTCACCTCATATCCATCCTGGGTATTCTGAGAAGAAGTACAGTTGAAGATAAGCTTCATGGTCTTGCCCTCAAGAGCCTTGCCCATGTCCACATATTTATATGTAACATCCTCAATGTCCACTGTACCAGTAACTGCATTACCAGGCCATCCTGAAGTCACGCTTCCGTCTGTCAGATTCCAACCATAGACGTGTGTAGCACCCCAGGAAGTACGGTCCTGGAAGAAAATCGCATAACCATCCAGTTCAAGGCTCTCAATCGGATCCTTTTTCTCCTCGTCACCTGGTTTTTCAGGATCTGCTGGAGTCTCTGTCTGATCTCCGGCAGGATCTTTAGGTGTCTCCGGCTCGACCGGTTTTTCACATGCGAAGAGCATGATGGACGCCAACGCAGCTGATAAGATTGATATAAATGTAGATCTCTTCATATTTATTTAAGAATTACATAATGATATGGGTCAAGGTGTACTTTCTCAGTAAGAACAGTCTTCTTGCCTGACATAAGGTCTGTACACTCCTTGCCGATCCACTCAGCCGGAGTTTCTGTATAAGTATCCTCCTGACGGACATTCACTAACACGAGCACAGACTCGTTGTCGTAGTTTTTGCTGAACTTCAGAACATCTGCATCAGGATATGGTGTCATGGAACCCTTGCGGATTGAAGGGAGAGTATTATAAAGCGCCATAAGATCCTTATACTCCTTGTTCAGAGCTGGATTTGCTTCCCAGTCCATTGGAACATATCTGAAGAAGTTGATACGTCCAGGATAGCCGATTTCCTGAGATCCATATACCAAAGCACCACCGTGTATGAATGTAGAAGCCACGAAAGCAGCCATAGAACCACGCTCACCACCGAATTCCTTGATAGGAGACATCTTATCTGACTCATCATGATTAGTAGTGAAGCGGAGTTTCACACATCCTGCAGGTACACCAGCATACTCTGAAGAGTCCGCGCTGAAGAGCTTGTCAGCAGGCTGGGCAGGGCCACGTCTGCCTCCATTGAATACGGCTCTTGCAGCAGCAAGATAATCCCATGCATAGTTCATCTCAAAGCCGGCATCAAAATGATCTTTTCTCTTTCCCTCAGCCAGAAGCAGGAGCTTGTGGTCAGGAATTGCACGAAGAGAGTCACAACACTGCTTCCAGAAATCAAACGGAACAAAATCCGCAGCATCGCAACGGAATCCGTCTATACCGACTTCTGTCACCCAATACTTCATTGCATCGATCATGGCCAATCGCATTTCCATATTGTCGAAATTGAGATCAGCCACATCAAGCCAGCCAGTATTGGCAGGAGAAATAATCTCACCGTTCTCATCCTGAGTATACCAGTCCTTGTGTTCCATCCAATTACTGTCCCACGATGTGTGGTTTGCAACCCAGTCCACAATGACACTCATTCCCTTATCGTGACAAAGAGACACCACATTCTTGAACTCGTCAAGAGTTCCGAACTCTGGGTTGACTCCCTTATAATCGCTGATACAATATGGAGAATTCACTGTATTGATCTTTCCTACCGGATAGATCGGCATGAACCACACCACATTGGTTCCCAACGCTTTGATTGAATCAAGATGCTGTGCGACAGCATTGAATGATTTTTCAGGAGCAAATACTCTCGGATTGACCTGGTACATCATCACATCTTCAGGTGACGGCACCTGATATCCCTCTGCAATAGTGTTGTTGGTGCAGCATGATGATGCAAGCACCATCGCGGTCAAAAGACCACTTATAATTGATTTATTCATTATTCAGCTTTTTTCCAGATTTTATATTCATATGCTTCAAGAGTCAATGCTGACGGTACTGACTCTGTCGCGCCAGTCATCATATTCACGACCTTGTCGCCCGCACGCTCCATAGGAGCCTTGATCAGAACCTTTGTTCCGCTTGTATTGGCTACAACGAAAAGACCGCCCTTATAATAGATTGAAGCGACATCTCCCGTATTGTATAGTACGGGTTCCTCACCTCTGAGAGGGGCAGACTCATGATAAGCTGCCATAACCTTCTGATACTCTTCTGTATAAGAAGGATTGCTATCCCAATTCATAAGAACATTGGTAAAGAAGTTCACAGTCTTTGAATATCCTATCTCCTGTGAACTGTAGATAAGCGGTATACCGCCCATATATGCTGCAATGACGAATGCAGACATTGCGCCTCTTTCACCCTTGTACATGGTGATCGGTGAGCTTTCGCTCATCGCCTTGTCATGATTGGTGGTAAAACGAAGTCGCTGCTTGCCTTTCGCCAGATCCTTGTATTCGCTCTTATGTGTTTCGTAAAGTCTGGACACATCCATTCTTCCACCGAACACAGACGCCAGTTTCGACTGAAAATCCCAGCCATAAAGCATCTGGAAGCCGCAGTCAAGAAGTTTTAAATCTGATCCTTCAGCAAGAAGGATCGCATCAGACTTCAGTGCAGTCACTGCCTTCAGGGCATCTGTCCAGAAATCCGCAGGCACTCCATCTGCATAATCGCATCTGAAACCATCTACACCTGCCTCCTTCACCCAATATGTCATGGCGTCAATCATATTGGCACGGAGTTCTGTATTTTTGAAGTTAAGATCGGCCACATCGTTCCATCCCATACCTGCAGGAGAAATTATATTGCCGTTGGCATCCTTGGTGTACCAGTCCGGGTGCTCTGTTATCCATGGGTTGTCCCACGATGTGTGGTTGGCGATCCAGTCAAGGATCACCTTCATGTCCATGGAGTGCGCTTTCTTCACAAGGGACTTAAGGTCATCGAGCGTTCCGTATGACGGATTCACTGCCTTGAAGTCCTTGATGCAATATGGAGACCCTACCGAGGTCTTGTCAGAACCTATAGGCTGGATCGGCATGAGCCAGATCACATTCACTCCCAGGTCCTGGATCTCTCCAAGACGGTCCTCTATAGCCTTAAGGGATTTACTTGAAGCGAAAACCTTCGGGTTAGCTTCATACACTACCATTGTATTGCCGACGGCTGTCGGAGTATCAGGGATGTCTGGTGTGACCGGGCCCTGATCGCCATTCCCACAGCTGACTGCGCTCAAAGCGAGCGCAGCCAGTATGGAAATGAATAAAGTCTTTGTAAACTTCATTGTCTTTATTCGATTGGAGTTACACCTTCAGCAGTTACTGTAAGGAAGTAGTCGCGGTCAGCTGTGACATTGTAGTCAGCAAGCTGTGTTCCGCCGCCGTTGTTGTTGAAGATCAGGTTGCAAGAGTAACCGAAGCATTCAGCCGGAACTGTGAACACCTTGTACTCCTTGCCGTCAACTGTCTCAGTGGTGTAAGCTGCACCTGGCCATCCTCCGAATGCCTCGCCGTCACCCCAAGTGTAGACTGTAAGGGCATCCCATCCGGTCTGGTCGTCAACATATACCTTCACAGCAGGAGCAGTGCCGATCTCTGCAGCAGTCTCACCTGCAACGATGAAGTTGTACTTGGCGAGAGTCACCACAGGAGTGTCGTACTGAGTTCCTGCATTGTTGTTGAGGATAG
>JAEIGA010016881.1_pt1 | contig 11110 bp, 13 predicted proteins | sample 9270691 | NCBI WGS metagenome assembly JAEIGA01 (sample SAMN17057246, study PRJNA624740) | gut metagenome | biome: biome; isolation source: fecal sample | host: Bos grunniens | place: China: Xizang | collected 2019 | reverse complement strand
CGAGGAAACCCTTCTCGTCCAAATAGCGACGTACCTCAAATGCCATTTTGTGGCGAAGTTCAAGGTTTTTGCGCACACATGGACGACGGAGATCCAAGTAGCGGTATTTCATACGAATATCCTCGCCACCGTCGGTCTCGTCCTCGATGGTAAATGGAGGGGTAACGGCTGCATTTAGTACTTGCATTTCAGCCACTTTTATCTCAATCTCGCCAGTAGGCAATTGTGGGTTTTTGCTTTGACGCTCGATTACTTCGCCTTTTACTTGGAGCACATACTCGCGCCCTACTCCATTTGCTTGCTCAAGCAAAGCGTCTTGCTCGGCTGTGCCGTCGGATTGGAACGCCAATTGTGTGATACCATAGCGATCACGAAGGTCGATGAATGTCATACCGCCCATTTTGCGGATGCGTTGTGCCCATCCTGCGAGGGTCACTGTTTGTCCTGCGTTGGCAAGTCGAAGCTCGCCACAAGTGTTAGTTCTAAACATAATTATCGTGTAGTATAGTTAGCTGTTGTATAGTGTGATGTAGCGATTACTGCAATCCACACAAAAAATCGCGCAAAGTTACTATAAAAAATGCACATACGCAAGTAAAGTGAGGATTATTTTCAAAAAATGATAGATTTTATCTATCTTATTCGATTGTAGTACTTGCTCGAGCTCGCTTGAAAGTGCAGTGCAAAAGATTGAATAAAAGGAATAAGCGTTTTTTTGAAAAGAATACAAGCCAGCCAAATTTTCATCTAATAAACCCTTGCGTATTTCAGAATAAAGTTGTACCTTTGCAAGGTAAAACAACAAACCAATGCGAAAAGGCGATAAAATACGATTTTTAGACGCTGTAGGTGGCGGTGTGATTGTGCAATACGATGCCGACAAACAACAGGTGTGGGTAGAAACCGATGATGGTTTCGATGTAGGCCCTATACCTGCTAATAAATGTGTATTATGTGAGTCGCCCGAACAATATCATCGTATACGCATCGGTAGCGCATCACACAAACCCAAAGAGCCAACTATTCCTCACCCAACACCTCAGGTGTCGCCTGCTAAAAGACCAAAAAGACAACGCGACGAATGGGTCATTGACCTACACTTAGAAGCGCTGCCTACTAATAGCGGTGGTATGACGGATATTGAGAAACACCAGTACCAGCTACGCTTCTTTCGCATGCAAATGCAGCAACACGTGCGCTATCGTGGTCGGCGAGTGGTGGTCATACATGGCAAAGGAAATGGCGTACTTCGCAATGAAATACGACAGATACTCAAGCGTGATTTCTCCAAACAAGTAGAGCTACACGATGCAGACTTTTCACGCTACGAAGAAGGTGCCACGCTTGTGATAGTAAAATAACCTCAAATTAATACAATTATGAAACGAATACTTGGATTACTACTGACTACTATATGCACTCTCGTTGGGTGCCAAGCAGATGAAATAAAGTTCCAATCAGTGGACGTAGCCACCTTTGCTGCTATCATCAAAGATAGCAACGTAGTGTTGCTTGACGTGCGTACAATCAGCGAATATCAACAAGGGCATATTCCTGGCGCAATTCTCATAGATGTCACGCAATCAGACTTTATGCAACGAGCAAAAGAGCAGCTACCAACAGAGAAAACCATTGCCCTCTACTGCCGTTCTGGCAGACGCAGCAAGACGGCTGCACAACTCCTGAGCAAGGAGCACTACAACGTTGTGGAACTCAACACTGGCTTTAAGTCCTGGACTGGAGAAGTGGAGAAATAGATCACCTATCGCTCTTCAAACGTACCATCCGAGTAGAATATCATTATCTTTGATACTACTCGTGGCGCAGCAGACACCATAGGCAGTGAAGCCTCTATGGCTACACTTTGTCGCAGATCTTTACTCTGGACCATTTTTGGAGCCGTTTCCTCAGCAGCATCCAATTCATTCTCGAACAAGCTTAATACACCCTCTTCACGAGCACCATTGATGTACATCGTACCTACACCCATAATAAGCCAATCACAGCTTACTGCACGAAAACGACGCAATATAGCTTGCAAAACGTCTAAACTGGGCTTATTTCTTCCACCAGTAATATTTGATAAGGTTCCAGGACTAATTCCTACCTCTTTACAAAACTGTTTGGCATTCATGCCTTCCGATTGCATTATCTGCAATACTCGATCACGCTCGTTCATATTTATTGTGTATTAAAAATCGGGTGCAAAGATATGAAAAATATTTCACATATGCAAATTTAATTCTTCACTTTTCAAAAACAAATAATTTTCACACATGTAAATATTTGGTATCCGTTCACTTCTGAATACTACTTTGATATTCTATTGAAAATTAGCTGGATATATAACATACCAACTGATTTAAGTAAAGTCTATAATATATTTGATAATCAGTATTATATATAAATTTCAATGTGCATATAACCCGTACATGTACAATATATCCATAAAAAGCATAAAATGGTTAATGTATTACTATATATATATCTTATATCTTACTGATTTATATATATTTAATGGTTTATAATATGTGTATATTTCTTCACTCATTTCTAGTGTATTTTCATTTGTTTGTAAATTCACAATTTGCAATTACAGCACACTACTACTCGTGCAGATTTGTAAAATAGTACTCTTTTGTATGGCGGATTTTGTAGAATTTCACAAGTCTATATTATTTTATTTTTACAAAAAAAATACTCTCCCCTACCCTGCAGTATGGAAGAGCGTTGTATAAAATGGTGTGAAATGATAAAATCACGAGAATTGAATATTTTTTATTGCACTATATATTTGTGCAAAATATTCAATTCTCGTATGATATAAATAAAGGCGTTAAATCCGCCATATTTAGCAGGATTTACAACTATTCCTTCTAGCGTATCAAGTTTCGACTATATTCTTAAACGAGCTCCGGAGTGATTGTTTGAGCGCGTGCGAGATACGAACTTTTAAATTCGACTATCAACATTGACATTTGACTTTCGACATTCGATTCCTAGGTTCCCTCCAGCTCTTTTCTTCCCCATTTCCAACGATTATGTGTCCATAGCCATTGATGGGGCTGATATAGAATATTTTGCTCTAAGAGAGAAGCATATTTACGCGTTATTTCGCCTGGTTGTGTAGCCATAGGATCATCTGTGATGCGTTCAAAGCGAATATGATAATAACCGCGTTTAGGCGAACTGATATGGGCATACACAGCAGATAAACCAAACTTTTTAGCAAGTACTTCGCCACCATCTAAGAAAGCCGTTTCCTGATGCAAGAACTCTGTCCATGCAAAAGAACTACGCTTGGATGGTTTCTGGTCGGCAATCATACCTAGCACATACGGATGTTTAGCACTCCTCAATGCTACCAATTTGCGTAGGAGTTGTTTTTTTTCTACACATTCACCACCTCGTTTGCTGCGAACTTCTAGAATCATCTCATTCGATTTCGCATTCTTTAGTTGGCGATATACATTGTATTCTACAATAGACTTATCAGCGAACTGATTACCTATATCAGCAATCCATTCCCAATTGCATATATGTCCTAAATATGCGATGGCTCCGTGTGTTTTATGCGCTAATTCCTCTACCATGTCTAGGTTCTCGAATACCACACGCTCACGCATTTCCTCTTTGCTAGCACCATACCCATAAAGCATTTCCACCCAAATATCGGCGAAATGATGGTAGAACTGTTTCTCTATTTCTTTTAATTGTTTTGCATCTTTCTCAGGAAATGAACTACGCAAATTCTTGCGCACCACTTTCAATCGATACCTTGCCACATAATACACTAGCGGATATAAGACTATATCCGAAATAATGTATAAAACGGATAATGGTAGGCGGCTAAGTATGCGAATTAGAAAAAGCATGGTATTACTAACGCATTCGCTTGATTATATACAACTTACCAAATAAATGAATAAGAAATATACAACGGGAGTAACTAGTAGCAAACTATCAAAGCGATCCAATACACCACCATGTCCAGGCATAAATTTACCGGAATCTTTCACTCCTAATGTGCGCTTCATTTGACTTTCCATCAAATCTCCCAACGTACTAAAGATAGAAACCACCAATGCTAATAGAATACTATTAAGCCATGGATAGGTTGTGAGTGTGATGGAAGAAGTCCACCCCAGCTTGTGGAATATGCAAACAGCTGCAATAGAAAGAATTATACCTCCTATCAATCCCTCCCAAGATTTCTTTGGGCTGATAGCAGGACACATCTTATGGTTTCCATTTTTGCTTCTCGCTGTGATTGATCCTAATAAATAAGCTCCGGAATCATTTGCCCACACCAATATGAACAAAGCCAACAACAAGAACTTGTCATGCATCAACACAGCCGTCATCAGCGAAAATGGTAATGCTATCATCAATTGGCTGCTGCACAAATGTCCCCAATGACTAAGTGTTTGATTATTTGGACGAATCACCTCATGCAGCATCGCCAAAATCATGACCGCCACATAGGCGAACAAGAGAGGATAGCTCCAACTAACAGCTGCATACGAACAAAAGATAAATCCAAATAGCAACACGCCAGCTGCCATAGCATATGCAGTTTGCTTTATAGAACTTTTCACTAGAGTATGGTACTCTTTTATAGCCAGAGCAGTGACAATCATAAATACAAGACCGAACATACAAGCATCTATCAAGATAGACCCAACTACAACTCCTGCATATATGGCTCCGAACAAGGTTCGTGTTAAAAATTCCTTCATAAAACGTTGTTTTTGACAATTATTTTCATAAATAATTTGCAAAGGTAAAGATATTTTTGTAATTTTGCAAGCAAAATCAAAAAAACATGTAAAAAAACTAATTATTCACCATAAAATCTACACATTTATGAACACAAACATCGAACTCAGTCTGCTGGACGCAGAGGAAAAAGCGTTATTGGACTATATCTGGAACTTCATTCCAGAGGAAGACAAACAAGGTATGACCAAAAACGATGTAGTATTGGTACTCGACTTGATGGACGAATTTCTGTTGGAAAGCGGCTTGCTAGAGGAGAACGAGCAAACAGGTGAGGCAACCTATCTTGACGGAGAAATCGATGAAAATGAACAACTGGAGTACTTGCTAAATGCGCTCAAAGAACAAGGAAGCAGCATCACAGCAGTACAAGTACAACTCATTATGGATGCTGAATTGCAATACGGCATCGAACAAGGCTACTACCAAGAGGAAGAATAATCCCCTATCACTAAACAGTAGCGAAGCGTTCACTCAACACTAATCACAATAAAAGGTCACTGGATTAGTGACCTTTTATTGTGATTATCAATCGCTTGATTATATTCTTTACATTCTGAATCATTATCTCTTTTACCCATGCTCGGAGATTGTCGGTCCAGCGTTGTGGGTGTGTAGTAATCATGATTCGAGGTGGCAGACTGCCCTGCTCTGCCGCCTGGATAATATCATCCGTGGCATGATAGACGAGTCCTTGGGCATTCCATTGGTCTTGATAAACGGGTATCTTATCCCGCACTGAGACCTTATACCCATCCCAACAGCGCCCTGTATCCGTAAGATAAAATACTTGGCTAAAATCTATATCGAAGTAAGGTTCGCCTATTATTCCCAATTCGCGATAGTTGTACTTTTTCCAAAGCTCTTTACCATCCCATTGGCTGGTAGGTGCACCGTGCATACAAATAGTACGAACAGGATAGAAGGTACGGAAATATGCCAACTGCTCTTGGAAGTGTGCGTATGCTTTCTCCGCATCACCATGTGCGATGGCCATATCCTCGTAGTGATAACCTATCTCGTGTCCTAGATTGGCTATCGCACGAATCATATCAGGTTGATTGCTCTCTGGCACTACTCGAAAATAGTAGCTTGCTGATATACCTAGCTCGTGTTCAATATTGGCTGTGGCTAGACTGTTCGCCGCTTTAAGATCCACATCATGACGCAGTATAATCCACGTATATTCTGCCGCATTATGACCCGTTTTTAAGGTACAATATTGCTCAAAAGTGATGAATTTATACCCCATTCTCTGCAAAGAAATGAGCAATTCTTTGTATTTACGTAATGTAAAGTCTATCATGTCGTTACGCTTTGCGAAGAATATGGTTAGTAAAATCCAAAACATATATTCGCGTATTATTTGTATATCGCATTAAGTGCTTGAGCTAATTTGACTGCTCCTACATACATTTGCCACTCCATTTCATCCATCCAATTATAAGAATAGTGGTAGGCATTTCCATTCCATGTGGTATGATATTGATAGATATCATCAGTGAGGTGATAGGTCATCAAGATGGTTTCTTCATCGGTCATTTTCATCACAGACTTCTTCTCGCTGCCATACACATCGTGTAGATAATTGGCATACTCTGAATAGGTAAAGCCTTTGCCATCCAAGATTTTGCCATCCCATACTGAATGCAGGTTTGTATTTTGACCAAACCATTTCATCTTCACAGCATTGCCACCCTTATCATCAAGGTGTGCGACGTGCATAGGGCAAAAGCGGTCAGCATATAGATGCACATAAAAGGCTAGCGCATCGTGATTGTCTTTATTGTTTTTCAGTTCTACAGCCAAACTATCCAATACGCGAAACATATTACCACCTTCAGTAGGATAATCGGTAAGCATAGCCACTACTTGTTCGTCGGTTAGTCCACCATCTAAGTCTTGGTAATGCCAATCGTAGCTCTGTGGATAGATTGTATCGCTTTTTATTTCATCAGCCCATGCAGCCAGATAAATCATACCATGTTTACCCAACACAGCATCCACTTGTTTGCGAGTTTTACTATTAAGGTTGTCATATGCCACTTGGGCAATAATACGGTGACCTTTTGCACCCCATGCAAAAGCACGTTGCATGTTTGGCACGAGTGCCAAAGCCATAAAGCAAACTATAAGTAATCTTTTCATACTATTATATTTTAATTAGTTACAATTTATATTATCTATTTTATTGCGATATACCACATAGCGTTGATACAAGTATTCCAACGATAGATTCAGCAGCATATTGATAATCGTCACTACGTATTCATTCCATAGCATATCCTCTGCCAGCCAATCACCTAGGCATGTAGTTGCAGGCGTAAACACAGCATAAAACGCCAATACCAGTAACATCGCTCGTGGAATATTAGCATTGGATTTGAAGGTAAATCGACGATTGAAGGTAAAGTTCCATACAATACTCAATAATAGTGATATCAGGTAGCAGGGCCAATAGCGCCAACCAGTACATTCATTGAGCAAGGCGAATGATCCAAACTGTATGACACCTGCACTAGCAGAAAACAGCACAAACTTTAGTACTCTTAACCACTCTCTCTTTGTTTCTTTCATATTCTTTAGTCACTAAACACTAATATAACTCAATCCACTCTACTTGATTGCCAAGTATTTGCAAATAGTTTTCAAAGTCTTCTCGTTTTATCACCACAGTTCCACGGCAATCATTTGGGTGAAAACTCAGGCTTTCTGCTTCTCGAAGGTTTTTGTCGAGGAATAGTATGACATGATGCTCCTCATCGTTGATGAGTCCAAACGGACTAACGCTACCTGGTTCTAGTCCGAGGTACTTCAGCATACGTTCGGGACTGGCAAAAGACAGTTTGCCTGGTGCTTTCTGTCCTGCTGCCACTAATGACGCTTTCAAACGCTGCTCCAGATCATGAATAGCCAAATCATAATCGCAATGAAAGCAGATTAGATAGTGCTGATTGCCTTTGTGGTTGCGCATAAAGATATTCTTGCAATGCACGCTGCCATCCTCTCGCCACCAGCGTTTAGCCTCCTCAATGGTCTTGCCCTCTGGATGGTTGTAGCATTCAAATGCTATCCCATGCTCTGTAAGGAAGTTAAGTACTTTCTCTTGTCGTTCCATATTCTCACCCTTATCGCCTTATCGCCTTATAGCCTTATCGCCCTTATCGCCTCACTATGCTTCCATGATCACTTCGCGCAGTACTTCACCCACGGTTGGGTGTGGGAATACCACTTGCTTGAACTCGCCTACGGTGTAGCCCATGCGCACAGCAAAACTAGCAGCTGCCACAAACTCCGAACATGGATTACCAATCATGTGTACACCGATGATGGTTTTGTTTTTCTTATCGACGATAAGCTTGCACAAGCCTGTTTCGCCCTCGTTTTCAGCTACGAAGCGTCCGGAATAGGTCATTGGCAACTTGTGTACCTCGTATTCTACGAAAGGTTTGTCGAGCGACATAGTAGGTGCAAAATCTCCTTCCTTGATATCATTCAGGTCTTTCTCTGTGAGTCCCACGCATGCTATCTCTGGGTTGGTATATACCACACTTGGGATAGCGTTGTATGCTATGCGTTGTAAAGGCAATTGCTTCAGCATACGGCCTACAGCCACTTCTGCTTGACGGCTAGCTACGTGTGCAAGCATGATCTTGCCGGTCACATCGCCTGCTGCATAAACGTTTTTGAGGTTGGTGCGCATAAACTCGTCCACAACGATGCCTCCACGATAGATTTCGATATCGTTGAGTGCCTCCAATCCTTGCATATTCGCACGGCGACCTACAGATACCAAGATATGCTCAGCCTCATATTCACCGTTGGTAGTCAGCACTTTGTTTCCTTGAATCTCAGTCACTTTGGTTTCGGTGAGGATTTGAATACCGGCTTTGCGGTATTTCTCCAGCAAGATGGTCACTACCTCTTGATCCAGGTTAGGAAGAATGGTAGGCATAGCTTCGATGACAGTTACTGGCACACCCAATTCGTGGTAGAGCGTAGCAAACTCCATACCTATCACACCACCACCTACGATGATCATGGATTGAGGTAGTTCTTTTGTATCAAGCGCATCTGTGGAATCCCATACGGCAGGATTATCTTTTATGCCTGGGATTGGTGGCACAAAGTTCGTTGAACCTGTACAGATGAGCAGGTTTTCTGCTTCGTATTGTTCTTCGCCGCAAACTATCACCACTTGCTCATCGGTGCGGCTCACGATAGATGCAGCGCCCATGACTACGGTGCAATGCTCGTTGTTGAGTTTTTGTTTGATACCTGCCACCAGTTTGCGAACCACTTTGGTTTTGCGCTGTGCAATCTTGGTATAGTCGAATGCTACATTCTCGGCGCTTACACCATATTTCGCAGCATTTTTTGCGTTGTAATATTGTTTTGCGCTGTATAGCAGGGTCTTAGTTGGGATACAACCTACATTTAGACAAGTACCACCAAGGGCTGTTTGTTCAAAGATTACTACATCTTTTCCCGCTTTTGAAGCGATTTCTGCGGCAGTATATCCTGCAGGACCACCACCAATAATTGCTAAAAAGTATTTCATAATAGTATTGTTCAGCGCACCTTTCGGTGCCGTTCAGTGTTGTTCAATATGGTTCAGTATTGTTCAGCGTTGTTCAGTATTGTTCAATGTCGTGAGGAAGATACGAACGGCATTTGCCACCATCTCCACACATGGGCGTTTCTGGTAGTATGCTTCTGTGCGTTCTGCTGGAGTGGGATTTTCTGGCTTAGGCGCTATACCCAAGAGTTCGGAGCAGATCAGACTGCCGTTTTCAGCTTTGAATTTTGCTGCCAAGTCTTGTACGAGTACATAATTTTGCTTTTTGCCCTCAGCATCTCCCGGAATAGCACTGCCATTTTCCAATCCAGCGAGAACGAACATGCCGCATGCCGCACCACAAGTCTGTCGCATACGACCTATTCCGCCACCGAAGGAGGCCGCCACACGCAAGGCTGTTTGTTCATCCATACCATAGAGGTCAGCACACGCAGCACACACAGCTTGGCTGCAATTAAAGCCCTGACGGAAAAGCGCTTTCGCCCTTTCCGTACGCAATTCTATTTCTTCTTTCGTAAACATAATTCTAGCCTTTACACTTTTACACCCTACACCACTTTATCCTATAAAATTCGTCCTGATCTTAGGTTTCTCGCTTTCGGGGCGTTGTTCTTTGGCCAGATTGCGTAGCATCCATGCCATATTGCGTGCTAGGGTGCGCATGGTTTGCAGACCTTCGGCATCTTGCTCTGCTTCGCCTTTCTCCCAACCATGTACGCTGTTCCAGTACTGCGATGACACAACAGGCATATTATTGATTGTAAAGTACTTATTTAGTCTATCGAAGCATGCACTAGCACCGCCTCTGCGGCAAACGGCCACGGCTGCAGCAGGCTTGTAGCTCAGCAACATTCCTGCAGAATAGAACAGTCGATCAAGCAAAGCGCACAACGAGCCATTAGGTCCTGCGTAATACACTGGCGAACCTACTACTAGGCCATCCACGCCTTCGGTAAGAATAGTGTGCAGTTGGTCGTATAGTGGATCAGAGAAAGCGCATTGGCCTTTCTTGGTATGGCAAACGCCACAGGCTACGCAGCCGCGAACTGGCTGATTACCTATCCACACAGTGATTGTTTCGATGCCCTCAGTTTGTAGGGTCTTTGCCACTTCTTGCAAGGCGATATGGGTATTACCATTCACCCGTGGACTGCCGTTGATAAGTAGTACTTTCATTTCTATCTTACTTTTTGAACGCGCAAAGTTACTACTTTTTTTCCACATGAGCAAATAATATAGCAATATTTATAAAAGCAAACGGGAAGTGATGTTTCATAATCGCTTCCCGTTTGTGCTGTTTTTTCTGTTTTTTAGAAAAAGTTTCGCGTTCCGAAAGGTGTGCTAAAAAAATTGCTTGAATCTTGTATACCCTTGGTATAGGGGCGATTCCCTGTCAGTTACGGGTTCATAACGGGTTCTTATATCACCTAAGGCGCGTTCACTAACCACTAATTATACTATGTGCGAAAACTGCGATTTCTGCGTCGTATAACACACTGTTGATGATCCGTTGCAGGTTTGATTTAGTCACATATTTCCGCTTACAATTCTAGCAGCCATTTCCACAGAGGGATGACCTCTATTGTAGAGCCATTGTCGAGCGAGATGGTTTGTTCTTCGTTGTAGGTAATAATAGTCAATCGTTTGGCTTGAAGGTGCTTGGCAACCTTTAAGAGTGATGATATTTCACGCTCTCGAGTGTCGTCGTTAGCGATTGAATAGGCAACCTGTATTAGCCAGTCATGCTGAGGT
>JAEIGA010016880.1_pt1 | contig 11110 bp, 9 predicted proteins | sample 9270691 | NCBI WGS metagenome assembly JAEIGA01 (sample SAMN17057246, study PRJNA624740) | gut metagenome | biome: biome; isolation source: fecal sample | host: Bos grunniens | place: China: Xizang | collected 2019 | reverse complement strand
ATCATATTTACATCGCTTAGGACAGAATCAGCAGGCACGAAAAAACCAGGCATGACTTTCATCAGCTTGCCCACGCTCTCCCGGTAATAGAGAGTCCCTCTGGAGGGGGTACTAGTGTGATTACGATTCAAAATATCTATTTTTTGCTTTTGAACAAATTATATACAACTAAGCATATTTGTCAATAAATCTTTTAAAATTATCCCTCAATGTAATAAAATCAACCTGCATGCCCTATTTCCCTTAAATCATCCCTACATGTAGTATTACACATACCTTGTATTAAGTGCCGTCATATTCTTGGATCCCTAAATATGAATTATTCAGGGATCGTTTTCATTCTTATAAGAATAAACGGGGTGGCGCTACTCGGCAAAATGTTTGCATCTCGGTAGAACCGCATCTGAAATGCGATATACTGCGGGCGCAGCTTGCTGGGAACACTATTCCATCGCGCGAGGAAGTACGCCCCGACTGGCTGCGTAATCTAAACAACAATATCACATCACAATGAAAAAGACGCTAATAGCTCTCATGGCCTTGGCTGGGGTAGCAGCCGCTGGTGCCGTTGAGACCGAGACCCTTTGGACTGTAAACTTTGGTACTGAGTACGAAGGAGGATATCAAGTTATCGACGGGACTTCTACATATGTTATTACAGAAAGCTGGGATATGAATTTCGTTTCCGGCGGCATTGCAAGTTCTTGTGTAAAAGACGAAGAAGGAAATGTAACATCCACGGCTCGTCCTCACCTTCGTGGCGATACCGGGGTCGATTGGACTGATGATTTTCAATTTACAATCACGTTTACAACGCCTGAAACTATTGTAGCTAATCAGCCTTGGCCAGTAATTGCGGGGCTGGAGGAGAATACGCTCCGTTTTGGACCCTATCTTAATGAGAACAACTACATTAATATCGATGGTGAGCATACTGCGAAGACGACCCATAACGTCGCTTTAACCAGTGGTTTGCATACGGCCACACTGACAGTCATTGATGGTAAGGTTTCTCTCTACCTGGACTCCGCTTTGGCAGCAGAGTGTACTCTTAAGGACTCTTTAAGCGGCGATATCAAGAATATTACGTTAGGAGGTGGTGGCTCCAGCTCCTACCGTATGAATCAGGTCGTACACAGTATGTCCATGGCGAAAATTGTACCCGAGCCTGCCACGGCTACACTGAGCCTGCTGGCCCTTGCCGGTCTGGCTATGCGCCGCAGGCGCAAGTAAGACCTGAGTGGGCGTATCGAAGAGAAGCCCCTCGTCGCCGCAAGTAAGAGTTTTCATACTCTGACTATATTTATAGCAAAAAGCCCGCGAGGAAGTATCCTCGCGGGCTTTTCTGCTGCCAGAAAGAGGCAGAAAGGGGGGGATAAGTGGGGGGGGGAGGTGGTGTCAATGGGCGGCACCGGCGATGAGGTGCAGCGCTCTGGCGGTGACCCGTTCGCGGAGCTGGCGGCGTGACATTCCGGGCAGGAACAGGGTTTCGGTATGCACCGGGCGGTTTGCGCCGCGCCGGGCAAGCGCCATGCAGACAGTGCCGACGGGGGGCTCATTTTCTGCTGCGGTCGGGCCGGCATTGCCCGAAACCGCTATGGCGATGTCTGCGCCGCTCTGGCGCATGGCAGCGGTGGCCATGGCGGCAACAACGGGCTCGCTGACGACGCTGTGCTCCTCAATGAGCTCAGCGGGTACACCCAGGAGGCGTTCCTTGGCTTCATTGCAGTAGGTGACCCAGCCGTAGCGGAATACGGCAGATGCACCGGGAACTTCGGTGATGGCGGCGGCAATCATGCCCCCGGTGCAGCTTTCAGCGGTGGTGAGGGTCAGTCCGGCCGCTTTCAGGTTTTCGACGGCGGCAAAAGCGTTCAGGTCAATTTCCGGGTTCATGGCGGAGTATCAGGTTTCGTCGGGGAGTTGAACAGAAACAGTCGCAAAGGCAGCCATGCCCTCGCTGCGGCCCAGGGCACCCAGTTTTTCATTGGTGGTGGCCTTTACACCTACACGGCGGGGGGCTACACCCAGTATGGGGGCCAGCGTCTCTTTCATCTGCTGCACAAAAGGCATGATTTTCGGAGCTTCTGCAATGAGGGCGCAGTCCACATTCACGACTCGGCCACCCTGGGCGTGCAGGAGTTCAACCGCTTTCTCCACGATGCGGAGGGAGCAGATATTCTTGCATCCCTCATCGCCCGGGGGGAACCAGTAGCCGATGTCCGGCTCGCCGATGGCACCGAGAATGGCATCTGCCAGCGCGTGGCAGAGCACATCGGCATCGCTGTGGCCGGCAAGCCCCTTGGTGGGGTGCACCTGTACACCGCCCAGCCAGAGCGGGCGCTCTGGCTCCGAGAAGCGGTGAATGTCGTATCCTAAACCTACGAGAGTTATCATGAAATTTTGGATTTTGAGTTTTTGATTTTAGATTTGAAAAGTTAGCGAGCCAGCGGCTCGGGCGAGTATGTGCTGGAGCGAGCAGTTTTGGTTGATGCGGTGAAAATGGCTACGAGTTCGTTGGCTTCGTCAATGAGTTGTTGCATTTTGCTTTGTTTCATGATACCTGAATTGACCAGAAGTTCAAGCCAATACAGGGTTTCATCCGCTTCCTCCTCACATATCTTTATCTTGGCAATGAAGTCGGATTTCGACCTGCCATGGCATGCTTCACGATAATTGGCTCCGATGGAGGTTGCGCTTCTGATGAGTTGCCTGGCTATGACATCTTCAGCCATTCCTTTCGGCATAGCTTTGACCATATGAAGAATGCGTGTAGAGAACTGTATCGTTCTCTGATACATTTCATCTTTGGTAATGGTATGCTGCATATTTGAACCCAGAGGCCTTGAAATCTACAATCAAAAATCCGAAATCAACAATTTAATGCGCGTCCAGCCAGTTGGGGGCTGTGGTGGCCTCTACCTCCAGCGGAACGCCGTGCGGCAGGGGCAGGGCGCTGCACATGGTCTCGGTGATCTGCGGGATGAGGTCGTGCTCGTCCTCGTGCAAATCAATGAGGAGTTCGTCGTGAATCTGCATGATGAGACGGCTGCGCTTGCCCTGCAGCAGCTCTGCCACGCGCACCATGGCAATCTTGATCATATCTGCCGCAGAGCCCTGAATGGGGGTATTGATGGCCGTGCGTTCGGCGGCAGCGCGCAGGTTGAAGTTGGCGCTGTTCAGGTCGGGCAGTTTGCGGCGGCGTCCGCAGAGGGTTTCAGCGTAGCCTCGCTCGCGGGCTTGAGTTACCAGCTTATCCATGCAGTCTTTCACGCCGGGGAACTGGGTGAAGTAGCTTTCGATGAGCCCGGCAGCCTCGCCGCGCGGGCAATCCAGTCGCTGTGAGAGCCCGAAGGCCGAGATGCCATAGATGATACCGAAGTTCACCGTTTTGGCCTTGCGGCGCATATCGGCTGTTACTTCATCGTGCGGCACGCCGTAGATGCGGGCGGCGGTTTCGGCGTGGATATCGCGGCCGGAGGTGAAGGCGGCAATCATGCCCGGGTCGGCTGAGAGGGCGGCCATGAGGCGCAGCTCCACCTGCGAATAGTCGGCAGAGAGGATGAGGTGCCGGGCATCGCGGGCCACAAAGGCGCGGCGGATGAGCTTGCCGGCTTCGGAACGCACGGGGATATTCTGCAGGTTCGGGTTCTGCGAGGCCAGCCGGCCGGTGGCCGTCACCATCTGCAGCAGGGTGGAGTGAATACGGCCATCCTTCGGGGAAATGAAGCGGGGCAGGGCATCCAGATAGGTGCCTTTCAGCTTGCTCAGCTCGCGGTATTCCAGAATATCTGCCACCAGCGGAGAAACAGGTACCAGCTTGCGGAGGGTCTCCTCATCGGTCACGTACTGGCCGGTGCGGGTTTTCTTGGGTTTGGCGAGCAGTTTCATTTCATCGAAGAGGAGCTCACCAAGCTGCCTGGGGGAGTTCAGGTTAATGGGGCGGCCCACCTGTTCATCGATGCGGGCGCGGATGCTGTCAATTTGTGCGCCGAGGGCATCGGAGCTCTTCTGCAGCAGCTCCGGCTCCACGCGCATGCCTTCTTCCTCGATACCGGCCAGCACGGGGATGAGCGGGAACTCGATGCGGCGCATCAGCTCATCCTGCCCGGCTTCCACCAGTTGCGGCTGCAGTACGTGGTAAAGGCGCAGCGTGATATCGGCATCTTCTGCGGCGTATTCGGCCATGGTTTCCACCGGCACGGCGGCGGTGTCCATTTCCTTGCCCTTGCCTGCAATGTCCTCCAGATGAATGGTCTTGTATTGCAGCAGGGCCTCGGCCATGTCATCCATGCCGTGCCGCAGCTCGGGGTAGAGTGCGCTGTGCGCCAGCATGCAGTCGAAGAAGGGCCCGTTCACCACCATGCCGGCCTGGTGCAGTACCTGAATATCAAACTTGGCATTCAGTCCGATTTTCTCGGCACTGCCCGCAAAGGCCGTGGCAAAGCAATCGAGCCAGCCAGCCTCAGCGGCGGGAATGTAGTAGGCTTCGTGTTCATCGAGCGCGATCGAGAAGCCCAGCATCTGGTCGGTGAGCGGGTTGAGCCCGGTGGTTTCCGTATCGAAGGCCCAGCGCTCAGCCTGTTCCATGCGGGCGGCCAGCGCGGCGCGGGCCTCGGGGGTGTTGACCAGGTGGTACTGGTGCGGGGTGGAATTGATGTCGGCCAGCTGGGGCAGGGTGAACAAATCCAGCTGCATGTCGCCCTCTGCCGGCTCGGCGGGGGTGGCTGCGGCGGCAAAGAGCTCGCCCATATCGGCATCGCTCGGCTGGGTGCCGCAGAGTTTCCTGGAAAGTTCCTTGAATTCCAGCTTAGAGAGGATGTCTGCCAGTGCCCTGGTATCGAAATCCTGAATCCGGCATTCCTCCAGCTTCAGTTCCAGCGGTACGTCGCGGCGGATTGTGACCAGCTCGTGTGAAAGGAGTGCGGCATCGGCGTTCTGCTCAATTTTTTCGCGCATTTTGCCCTTGATTTCATCGCTGTGTGCCAGCATGTTCTCAATGCTGCCGAATTGGGAGATGAGTTTTTTTGCGGATACGGCGCCCACGCCCGGTACGCCGGGGATGTTGTCGGACGAATCGCCCATGAGGGCCAGAATATCAATAATCTGGCGCGGGTTTTCGATGCCCCATTCCTCCAGGAATTCAGCTTCGCCGATGGTCTCGAAATCACTTCCCTTCTTGCCGGGCCGCCAGAAGGAACAGGTGGGGGAAAGCAGCTGCCCCAGGTCCTTATCCTTGGAAACCATGTAGGCGTGCATATTACCCGCTTCATCGCTCATGCGGGTAATGGTGCCGATGAGGTCGTCTGCCTCATAACCGGGCATGCGGAGGGTCTTGATACGCATGGCGGCCAGTATTTCCACAATCCAGGGAATGGACTCGCGCAGTTCCTGCGGCATGGCCTGGCGGTTGGCTTTGTATTCCGGGAATCGCTCGTGGCGGAAGGTGGGGCCGCTGGGGTCCAGACAGGCCACAATGTGGGTGGGTTTTTCCTTCTCCACCAGGTGCACCACGGTGTTGATGAACCCGAACATGGCAGAGGTGTTCAACCCGGTGGAATTACGCATCGGGTTGTTGATAAAGGCGTAGAAGGCGCGGTAGATGAGCGCCATGCCGTCCAGAATACAGAGAGTGGCCATCAGGGCATCAGTTTACCACAGGGCTGATGTTTATCGCAAGGGAAATGCGGGACAGTATGTACAATCAGGGCAATCGGGCCGTGTGTTCCTTCCATTTGCTGATTTCTGCGCCATGGGCTGTTCCCAGAATGGTGCCTCCGCTGGATAAGGTGGTGAATTCCGGAATGCTGGAGGCGACGACATAGTTGGGAATGTTGGCTCCGCATATATTCCTGGGCGTGTGGGCCGCCACCGGGAAGGGCATGTTGTATTTATCCTTGTAGGCCAACACCTCGGCCTCGCTGCCCGTAACGCAGATGAGTACCAGTTCTCCGCCGGCTTTGGTGATGGCTTCATATTCCTTGATGATGCCGGGCATCGCTGCGGTGCAGGCGCTGCACCAGGGGGCAGAGCAGAGCATGATGTAGAAACGGGCGTTGTTCCGGGGCTTTGCCCCGCTAACGTATTTCACCTTTCTGAGAGCCTCGGCTACAGCACCGCCAACGGCGATTTTCCCGTCTCCGCAGGTGCTGGTGGAGGCGAGGCTCACCCCGTTGAGGATGATGATGTTCCAATTGGTGTAAGTGGCCCCGTGCCCACGATACAGGATACCGCCCTCGTTATCCACAATGGTCACCTCTGGCTGTGTGTCTGAGGGCTTGAAGCCGGGTAAATCCAGCTTGTCATCCTTTTTGGTGCTGGTGCGGAAAACCGGCATGCCGATTCCGAAATCGTCAATGAATTTCCGGGCGGCGCGCTCCGTTCTGTCGTAGTTTACCAGAATCACCTCACCCCCGGCTTTCTTGATGTTTTCGTAATCAGCAATCAGTTTCGGCAGAACTCTGGTGCTGGCCTTGTTCCACGAAGCTGCGCTGAAATACATATAGAAACGCGCAGCGGAGGGCTCTGCCGTGGTGAGATAGTCCATGGACTGGAGCGCAGATTGCAGCTTCCGGATGTTTTCCCACCGCATCTGCTGCTCTTCTTCATCTGCTTCATCCGCCAGCAACGGGGAGCAGCACAGCAGGGCAGAGGCCAGGAGGTAAAGGAATTTCTTCATCGTTGAAAAGTGGGGGAGATGGTGGTTGAGGGAGGCTGAATCATCTGCCGAAGTGCATGGCCCGCTTGCGGGTGAAATCAGAGCGTTCTGCCGCAGCGGTTTTTTCCTGGTGGGTCAGAAGGATGGTTTCAATCGCTTTCAGATAATCTGTATACATGGGGGCATAGCGGTTGAAGAGATTTTTGTTCAGGAGAAATTTCTTGTACAGCGTGGCGCGTGCGCCTTTCTGTGCATCGTGGGCGGCTTTCAGGTCGCTGGTGGTCAGCGGTACACCAAAAACAGCCTTTTCTGAGTCGTAGGTGCGGTAGGGTATAAGGGGATGAATCTTCGGGTAGAGAGGGGCATAGGAATCCAGTATCTTCTCGGTCAGCGCAATGGCCTCGATCAACACGCCTTCATCCTTGCAATCCGGATATAAATCAATCAGCCTGTCTAATTCCTGCACCTCTTTCCTTCCCCACAGGGTGGCGGCTTCTGCCTTGGTTACAGCCCGGGCAGGGGAGGTTTCAAAATCATCGTAGAGATGCGTGCGCAGAATGCAGCTGACGGCCTGCACTTTCAGCAGGTCGGTGCGCGAGCGCTTGACGAATTTGCGGCTGGCCCGCAGAAAGTTTTTGTAGAGTTCGAGCCGCTGGCCCCTGTGGGCGGTGTGGCAGGGTTTCAGGTCTTCGAGGCTTATTTCTGCCTTAGGGGTATCCTTTCCCATTTTGACATTGAGGAAGGAATATACTCCCCGGAGCTTTCTGATGAGGGAAACCGTGCGTGCCTCTGCCTTATCATGCATTTCCGGGTCGCCGGATTTTTTGTACAGGGAATTCAGGGCGGCGAATTCCTTCATTTCCCGCTGTACCCAGAGTTCTTCCCGGCTGGCTTCTGCCTTTTTGCCGGAGCCTGCTTTGCGGGATATGCTTTCCTTCAGGGAATCCCACGGGCCGGCCGCTGCCTGCATGGAAACAAGGGGCAGGGCGGCAGACAACAGGAGCAGGGAAGGTTTCAGTCCGGAGAGAGGTGACATACGTGTATTATCCTGATGCTTGGATTATAACATTGCCGACAGAAAAAGCAATGTGTTTTCTTGTTCGCAGGGCTGTATTTCATGGAATGCGCTTGATTCCTGCTGCCGCTTCAGCTAGCATAGGGGCATGCCCGTATCTCCAGAAAAAATGCAGAAACTCCAGGAGATGATGCAACGGCTCGGTGTACACCGGAACGACCTGGAGGAGAAATTTGTGCGCGGCAGCGGCAAGGGCGGGCAGAAAGTCAATAAGACGAATAATTGTGTGTACCTGACCCACGTGCCCAGCGGCATTGTCATCCGCTGCCATTGTGAGCGGGAGCGCGAAATTAACCGCTACCTGGCGCGGCGAACGCTGTGTGAAGAACTGGATCACCGGCTCAATGGTGCGCCCAGCCCCCGCCAGCTGGAGTTGAAACGCGCCCGCAGACGCGGCGGGCAGCCCCGCTCGTGCAGCATCACGCAGCGCAAGATGGAGACGGAATGAAAACCGGCGGGGGATGCCCCGCCGGGATTTGAGAACTATTTCTTCTTGGCTGTTTTCTTTTTCTTCTTGCCTTTTTTGTCGCCTTTCTTCTTCTTACTCTTCTTACTCTTCTTGCTCTTTTTCTCTGATTCGCCGTCCGCCTCTTCATTGTCGTCCGCGGTTTCACTCTTCGGTTCCGTTTCAGCCTCAGGTGCGGGGTCGGTGGAAATTTTGCCTTCCAGAATATCCCGTACCATCACGAGAGTCTTGTAATCTGAATATTTGTTGGAGCCATCGGGAGTTGAGGCAACCGGACCATTTTCTATAGTATTGATTTTACTCTGAATGTTTTTGAGTGCTTCATCCTTCTTTGCCCCAGCGCGTACAAGGGCCTTGACAACTTCCGGTTTGGCATGAACTTTGTCGATATAATCTTTGGCCAGAGGGTCGGCACCATGCTTGACCAGCAGGTCAATTTTTCTGGCAGGGCTGATATCAGAATAAATTACTGAGCCCAGGGCCTCTTTGCCGGGTTTGAAGCCGCCTTCAATGAATGCCTGCAGGGTGTCGTATGACATGTCGCCAAGGTGGTTATCCAGGAAGTCTTCAGGAGCTTCCACCCTATGTGGTTTCAGAAGCTCGAGCATTTCCGGGGTCATGAGAGACCATTCGATGTAATCTTTTTCTGCCTTCATGCCAGATTGAATGCGTGCATTCTCATCCAAATCAGATTTCGGTGCGTTCATATCCAATTTGGCCTTGAGATATACGTTCAGCAGCTGGGGGGTCATGCAGCTCCAGTTTACGCGGACGGGAACCAGATTTTTCTCCAGGGAGAGAACAAGCTTCGCAATCTTTACACTTCTGATGAGGGAGAACGGACTGCTGTGTGTGGGGTGCACAACCCATGAACCTCTCTGAGTGGGAAGGCACTGGTTCCTGATGAAATCGCTGATGCTGCCCAGTTCCTTGGCGGTGCGCTTGATTTCTGCCGGATTCTCTGCGGTTACTGCCAGCAGAAAGTTAACGGACTTGTGCTCCGTCCATTTCTTTTCCTTGACCAGTTTCTTTGCTTCCGCATGAGCATCCGGATTATTCTGGCCTGATGCTTTCCTGATGACGTTGCTTGCCAGCCATGCGGCATCCACATCTCCTTCGCCAGAGCTGGAAAGAATCTGGCGCTTCTCTAAATCCTTGATGAGTCCGGGGTCTTTGTATCGATCTGCGGCCATGCGGATGGTTTTTGCCTCATTGGTGGTTGGCTTCCTTTTACCCAATGCTTCATTCAGCACCCGGAGGAAAAGTTCCTTCGTGCTGGGCGTACAGCGGTCACCTGTGCGGGAAAAGACGACCTCCTGCATGCCCTGCAGGTAACTTTTTGCGGCCCCTGCTGCGATGAACAGACGGTCTTGATTGGGATGGATAGAACCGACACTCCGGCGGAACGGAACGCAGAGGGGCGTGGTTTTCAGGGTGTTGTGTTCGATGGGCGTGCCAAGTATATTCGGGTCTGCGCCACCCAGCAGAAGAATAGCAACCTGTTCCTCCTTGTAGTTTCTGGTCATGTAGCTCACGGCTGTAATCAGCGGAGTCTGATCACCACTGGTGAGCCCCCAGGGGGCAAAATAGCAGCAGCGGTTGATGTCGGCTCCCGCTTTCATCATGGTGATGAGCTGGGTGATGTTGCGGAGGGTGTGTCCGGCAATCAGGGAATGAATAACGTCATTCCCCTTGGTGTCGGTGTTTTTCCAGCCTGCCTGTACAATTTTTATCAGCTTATCGCAATCCTTATTGACACCGAGGTAGGTGCCGGACCAATCTTTTTCGTATTTTTTGCGAATCTCGGCTTTCTCGCTGTCGGAAAGTGTTTTTCCATGCAGGGTGTCAGCTGCCAGCAAGTCTTTGATATCATCATTATTGGTGTAATCTGCTGCTGTTTTGCCGGCCTTGTCCTTGATGGTGGTATCGGCGTTCTTGAAGAGCAGGTAGGCGATGAATTCAATATCACCAGCCGCTACGGTGTGCATGAGGGCGGTTTTGCCTTCCGCATCCACGGCGTTGATGTCCCCGCCATCGATGACCGCTTTCAGCGGTGCTTTCATGGCTTCGAACTTTTTGGCGACAGCCTCCGGGAACTCCGTCTCGGTGCGAATCTGGAAAAGCTCGGCGGCTACCTTGTCATTTGCTGTGATGGCGTGGGCAATGCACCCCAGGGAGAACAGCAGCACCCCGAGTGTCGTTGTGGTCTTGAGAAGGAATTTCCTGAGCATGAGAGAATTTGTTGTTTATTGGTTCCAAGTATAGTGTGTTTGCTCTGTAATGCAATGTTATAATGCGCTATGTGCTGATAAATCAGTATGTCGGGATTTTATGTGCATTCCTGATGAGAAACGGAGCCACGGACCCGTTGTTTTCTTTGGGGATGATTGTCTGGAGCTTCTGTATAAATGCCTTGAATCGGCTTGAAAATGAGCGCCTGGCTCAGTCCTGCTCTGCTTTTTTCCTTTTTTTTCTTCTTCTTTTTCTTTTTTGTCTTCTTCTCTGTGGGAGGTTCGGAAACTGAGGGTTCCCGGGCAGCCTGTGTGCTGGCGTTTAGCTCTTCTCTTTTCTCCGATAATTCTTCGGTGGTGATGTGGCCTTCCAGCAAATCGCGGATGAGGCAGAGGGCTCTGTAATCGGCAGAGCTGGTACGGAGCTGCTGACTGCCGCCTGGATGCTCATTTTCCATGCGCGCTATTTCCTGCCTGATTTCCACGAGGGCTTCATCCTTTCTGGTGACGAGGTTCTCGAGGAGTTTTTCTGCGTCTCCGTGTATTTCTCCGCTGGTGATGTAATGCACGGCATTTTTCCTGATGTCCCTGGTGGGTATGAACCAGGCCTGGAACGTAGCTGCGATGAACAGATTCACAGCCATGAGGATGATGAACAGACCCCCGACAAGCAGAATGCAGGT
>JAEIGA010016879.1_pt1 | contig 11110 bp, 10 predicted proteins | sample 9270691 | NCBI WGS metagenome assembly JAEIGA01 (sample SAMN17057246, study PRJNA624740) | gut metagenome | biome: biome; isolation source: fecal sample | host: Bos grunniens | place: China: Xizang | collected 2019 | reverse complement strand
GTCTCTGACATTCTCTTCTGCAACTCCGCCGTTCTCAAGACTCTTGATCCATTCTTCATCGATCATGCAACCGACATCAAAACTGATATTGTACTTTGCTCTTCTGATGAGTTCCGAATCAGATTTATCTCCCAAACAATACAGATAACCGCAAAGCAGTCTTATATACTCTGAGCTGCCTTCCTGGAAATCAGCAACCTCACGTTCCAAAAGTGAGATGATGAATGATTTAGGAATACTGTCAAAATCGAACCCAAGTTCCTGGATCAGCCTCTCTGCTCTTTCTTCGTTATCCATGGCATTATCCCCGTTTACTCATCGACAATAATAAGTTTATTGTCTTCTGACGCCTTACGGCCCTTTACAAGCACATAAATGTCAAACATCAACGTTATAACTACTGAGACTGCAAAGGCACCAAGTTGTACTGTCAATTGGCTATACTGGGCCAAGTCAGCATCTTTGGCTGCAAAAATGAAACTGTACAAATTCAATATCATACTAAACATTATCTGAACCAGATTATGCAAAGTTATGAGCCAAAGAAGATTTAATTCCTTCTCTTTATGCCTATTCTTGAAAAATACGATAAACCAGATTATGGATACCACTAAATTTGGGACTGCAGCAATCAATGACAATAGATTGTTATACTGAATCGCAGAGACATAATCACTTGGTTTCAAAATGCTATTGAATACCAATCTCAAAAGTACACCTGCCACACTGTTTCCAGCAATCAGGATTATGCCCAAATAAAGTTTAAATCCGTATTTTTTGTTTGCATATATGACAATCATAACCGCGCACACGGTCATGAAAAAAACAGAAACGATATTGTTGAACATAGAAAGCCTGATAATAACATCACTGCCAAAGTAACGCTGTAATAAGGCATATATTGCATTTAACAAAGCGCCGGTAGAACTAGCTGTCATCCAGATGCCAATCAGTTTTGTCAATTTGTCTTTTGTGCAGATAATTACGATTGATAAGATCAAGCCGGCTAATCTAACTACCGGACTGCCAAAGTAATATAAAAAATACAAAAACGAATGTAATGAATTCACGAAAAAGTCTCCCTATGTCTAATTATGTTGACTATTATAACAAATTAGATACGGGAGACTAAATCTGTGGCTTATTGTTTCTGCTTCTTGATTCTGATAGCGTAAGTAAGAGGAATTGCTATAACGATTGCGGCACCCGCCTGAATAAAGTTAAATGCTACTGAACCCAGAGCGGCTTCTTTGCCATACATAAAGACCTCAAAAGCAAAGTATCCGCCAACCATGATGAGCTCAGCCAGAACACCTGCTAACAATCTCAACAGAAAACCTATTGCTTTTTTGCCATTTGACTTTGCCATAATAATAGCAGCCGTAAGTCCCATCAGGCCCTTGATAACAAATGTAGGAGCAATATATACAGGGTAACCGGCTATAAGGTCACCTAATGCTGATCCGATTGCTGCAGGGAAAAATGCAGCCGGGCCAATAAAATACGAAGCTATAAGGATAACACCGTCACCTAAGTTCATATAACCGATGGCAGTAGGAATCTTTAATTCCGTTCCGATGAATACCAGTGCAGCAAAAATACCGCACAAAGCAATTACCTTAAGACTGGATCTATTATTCTTTTTCTCATTTTCTGACATATTAATCACCTCAATAAACTTATTAGATCGATCGGATCGGAACAAATTGTCTCTGCTCCGTTCTCAACCAGGAATTCGCGGGTCTTATAACCCCAGGTACAACTGACAGAGCACATTCGGCTGTTTCTTGCAGTCAAAATGTCGGTATCAGTATCCCCAATGTAAACAGCTTCCCTGTTATCAACTCCTAACGAGTTAAGACATCGTTCCATGGGTTCGTAAGACGGTTTCCTTTCTACTCCTTCGACAGAACCTCTGACATAATCAAAAAGGTCCGGGAAAAAGTGATCTATAAGCTTTTGAGCAGGCTCATCATTCTTATTTGAAACACATGCGAGCAGCATTCCCTCAGATTTAAGTCTGATCAGCGCTTCGGTAATACCATTATAAGGATGGGTGTTCTCCAGATAATGTGAATCATAATATGAAACATTATCTTTAAGAAGCTTTTGCTTTAACTCCTCGCTAAACACTCCGGGATCTGCCAAAAGACTTCTCTCAATAAACTTAACTACGCCATTGTTGATAAAAGTCTTCACTTCATCCGGTGTCTGTGGAGCAAGATTATTCATCCTTCTGGCAGCATTGAGACTATAGGTTAACCCGCCCAGAGTATCCAGGAGAGTACCATCGAGATCAAAGCATGCCAGTTTGTACTTCATAACGCCTTAAACTAAGCCCTTTCGCAAGTTTTAAGATATATTATCATTTTCCTACTAATTGTATAGGTAAAATATTAGGACAATTAGCATATATATAACACTCTACTATTCTTAATCAAGAATCAAATTGTAGAATTAAGCCGGATTTATTGCTAACATTGAGTTTAAAATAATAAGGAATCAGGAGTATTTTATGTCTGTTATTAAATTCAACACTATGGATCTCGGCACTTATGAAACCGATATCGTTGTTTCTTCCATTAATCAAACAAACACGGCAAACAATAAGCCAATGCTTAAGGTCACCATCAGCGACGGTGAAGAGAGTATCTCGGCATTGATGTTTGATTCCACTAAAAAAGATTTAAACGCTATCGGTATTGAGGAAGGCTCAACTGCCCTTATCACTCTCGAAGTAACGGATTATAAGGGTAACAGAAGCTACAAGATCACTAATATCAATCCCGTTAAGCTCCCTGAAGAGGAGTTAAAGCAGCTGGTTAAGATGCCTCCGATCGAACCCGAGAAGCTCGTAAGAGATATCATTTCCCTGATCAAACAGTCTTCAGGCAGGCCTTATGACCTTACAACTACAGATGTCCCTGCTGATGATTTCTCGCTTACCGCTCTGGCTGTAAGACTGATTGGCAACAACATCAAGGCATTCACAAAGTCTTCAGCAGCAAAAACAATGCATCACAACATCTACGGCGGACTCGCATACCACACATACAGAATGCTTCTCTCCGCTTATAAAGTCTGCGAGGTATATACACTCTTAGACCGTGAACTCCTCGTTTGCGGCACTGCTCTTCATGACATCGGAAAGCTCTTTGAGATGAAGACATCTGACACGGGCATAGCAACATACACCGACATGGGCAATCTCTGCGGACATTTAATGCTCGGCATAGAGATGATCGACAAAGAGGTATGGAAACAGAATCAGGCTAAAGGCATCTCAACATATAACGGTGAGCAGATCACAATGGTTAAGCATATGATCGCATCACACCACGGCCAGCCTGAATGGGGCGCTATCAGAGTTCCATCTACTCCCGAGGCTATGATCCTTCACGAGCTCGACATGATCGATTCCCGTATGTATATGTATGAAGAGAACTTCGCAGATATGCAGCCGGGATCTTCCAGCGATCCTATTTTCGGTATAGCAGGCGAAGGCAAAGCGGTCATCTATAAGAACTCATTCAGCAATTACAACTGAAAACCGGATCGGTCAGATATCGTAATTCATCTCATACATCTGGCCATACATATCTTTGTAGTAGAGGATCTTATTTTCCTCATCCAGAGATACGAATGTCGAAAAATCGGGAAATGAATACGTCTCATCCGTTGCAGACAGCTTGATATTCGAATTGCTTAAGAAAAACTGCGGAAGGGCCTGCATCGTAAGATCTCTGACGAGGCATCCGTCCTCGTTTCTGTCTTCATCGCTCATAAGGAAATAATCCAGATATACTTCCTGCATACCATAACAGGAAGATAATGCCCATGTAGTATCAACGTGATAACCCTGCCCGTTAAGGACAACATAAGTCCATGCATGACACATATCAGGTTCGAAACAACCTACATCCAAAGCATCAATTCCAACCTGCAGCAACAGATAACCATAAACTGCACCATAATCGACACAAATGCCCTTTTTGGTCATAAAGGTTTGGTAAAAGGAACATTCACCGGTGAGTTCCCCGTCATCATCTTCGTAATCGTAGTTTTCGGCTATATAGAGATAGAGTTTTAAGCACTTCTCAAAGTCTGTGTCATCGTTTTCGAGCGTGCTGTTAAGAATGTCTGTAATAAGATTTTCGAATTCTGCCTGTCTTACTACAAAATCCTCAACCGGCATCTTGTAGTAAATTCTTCCTACTCCATTCTCATAAGGGGTAGTACCGTCATTACTTTCACCGGATATCTTCAGGCATGCTGCCGGAAACAAATTGGCAGTAGTACTGTCCTTCATGCAGAAATCGTATGCTTCCTGACTGGAGCAGCTGAATGTGGTCTCACCTGCTCTTAACGCATCACACATATTGTAAAAGGAATCCCAATAGTCTTGTGGAATCTCCACAGCCAGCGTTGATGAATAAACGTGAGGATTGAATTCATACGTGGCAGGCTGCGTTTCAGCCGAAGTGATCCGGATATATGTAGTCTCACTCTCTGTAGTAATATCCGTAGTTTCCGGCTGTAAATCATCAACAGAAATATCAGTATCCTTATTAGTACTGCATCCGGACATAACAACCGCTGCAACCATAAGGGCGCTGATTAACTTAATACCTTTCATTCCTATTTCCTCCACCGGAGGATTATAACAAACAAGGTCTTAAATCTTGTGAGAAAACCTCGGTATTTGAGAAAACATCTTATATATTTGATTAATCCTGTTTTTTGAAGCTGACAGTAATCGATAAAACTCCATCAACCAGATCTGCATCTATTGAACCGTCATTTCTGGTAATGAGTTCTTTGGCAATAGAAAATCCCAATCCTGTAGATTCACTGCCCTCTTTAACAGTAAAGTATCTGTCAAAAAGCTTAGCAGCAGATACTGGCGTAAGATCCGGAGCGGGATTACTGAATGTTGCTGTTGCACTGTCATCGAGTTTTACAACAAATGCGTTATCTGCATATTTCAGAGCATTGCTGATGATATTCTCGAAAATACGGTTTGCACTCTTCATATCACACTCAACATAAACAGGGTGCTCGGGTATTTCAATCTGAGGTTCTATTCCCCTGTCTGTAAAAGCTGCATAGAATGAGAGCATACATTCTTCAAGAACGCGGCATACATCTATAGTTTCTGTCGAAGAGGTCTTCTCAGAAACAGGATATCTTGCCTGATCGGTTGAAGTGCTGTATTTAAAGAGTTCATCCGCCAGTTCACCCAAAGATAATGTCCGGTTCTTTATTCTCTTGAGATACTGTTTTTTTATATCTTCATCTTCCTCATCTTCAATGAGATCCAGATAGGAATTAATTGCCGTAAGCGGAGTCCTGATGTCATGAGAAATGGACGTTACCGCTTCCGACACCTTACGGTTTCCTTCTATGTACTCATTTCTCTCCTGATGAAGCTTATTTATTTCCCTGTTAAGAGTCTCGGCTGTCTTTTTGGCATGAGGATCAGTTGTTGTAAGAGTAACGGGAACCTGTGTCTTTCCGTTAACCTGATCTTCGATATTTTCGGTCAACTCATCAAACCCGCGTCTCAGCAGCACGATCTTTAAGACCGCTACAACAAGTGCAATAACAAGAATTATGCAAAGAAGTATAAGAATCTTCAACGCTGTATTTTCCTTTTCGATATGAACAATATTACACCAGGAAACCTTTTACTTGATTTCCCGCTTCTTAAATAATGCCACACCCAGTAAATTGCCTGCAAATATCCAGATAACATTACTTGCTACATTAATTGTCATCAGGCCGTCTCTGTAAAAGACATAAGGAGAGAATGATGAAATAGACTCTCCGAAGTGCATGATCAGTGCCGGATCACTGTAGATCCATAATAGCAAAGCATTCCTGATTCCATCAGGCAACGAACTGTCCATGGTAATACTGAGCGTTTCTCCCTTATATCTGTATTTGGGAGAAAACTGTGACAGATCAAAATATTCTTCAAAAGCATACGGTGCTTCTTCATTTGCCTTCCTGATCATTTCGAGATCTTCACTCTCGACATTAATACTTTCCGTCATAAGCAAAATTGTCTCAGGTACCGCTGTCGGATAAATAAACATTGACATTGCCAGAAGGAAACTTGCTACAAAAGCCAGAGTCCTCTTTTTGCTGATAAACAAAACTGCCAGACACCAGGAAGAAATCGTGAAAGAAAACAGCAGATCAATAAGTAGCATAACAAGAATAACCGGAAGATATATCGGCGGATGCCATTTTATGATAAGACACCAAATGGCATAAACAGAAGTATTCAACACCAAAGCAATGAAATTCAAAACAAAACTGAACAGCATAGATGCTAAATAGATCCTGCTTCTGCTATGTCCACTCGAGATCAGGTTCTTTATAGTTCCGTCACTGAATAATCTTCCGAAAAAGACAGGAATAAAAATCGCCATCAGGATTACCGGAACCATGGGAATGTCATTAAGAATGCTGAACACTAGCTCTGACTCATCAAATGCACAGACATTTTCTCCCAATAAAGTATTAAATGTATCTTCAGGAAGGGTCTCACAACCGAATGCATATACATCGTAAACGGTAACATCGAGCTCTTCATACCTCGTCAATGAATGATCAGATATAAACTCATTGTTGGTATTCACGTACTCTACATAACTTATATAAGCAGTTGCAACCAACAACAAAACCACGAGCACCCATGTCTCGATACTTCTAAAGAACCGGAATAATATTCCCGTAAGTATCTTTTTCATTATGTGTACTCCTTCTTGTTAACTGCAACAAGCCCTAACGCAGAAGATAAAGCGATAACAGAACCGGCGACGGCATAAGAGTTATCACATGTGAAATCCTCATAATCCATAACATAGAAAATGCTCGACTTATATACATAATCGATCACTTCTCTGGTTGTACCTCCGACGTATTTAGAATTGAGTTCCCACTCAACCTGTTCAGTCTGTTCATTTTTAACTGATTTTCTGTACGGCTCTTCAAGAATGCCCTCAAATAAGAAAGTACCCATATAAACAGCCGGAATCAGCATTAGTGACATGATGATTGCAAGCATTTTTCTGCTTATGAAATATTGGAACAAAAGATACAAAGAAACATAAGCGAGGCAGATAATAAAAGACTTCAATACCGATCCGGTAATCATGCTGTTTATCTTGATATAACTTCTTTGCGGAACAAATTTCGCAAAAGCATAAAACATTAATAGATTAATTACATTAGACATAACTAAGGCAATCACAGTAACAATATAATCTGCAAGATATATATGTACTCTTTTTATTCCAGTGGAAATCTTATTATTAATCGAGCGGTACGATATATCTGAACCTGTAAAAGCAGTGCAGAAAACAGCTCCGGCAACAGGAATTACTACCGCCAGTTTTGCAATGCAATATGCGAGGAAATCATTGGCGATTGCTCTCGGTCTGCCGAAAACAGACGTGGAAATGACAAATGTGCTGGTATCAAAAATAATCCCTGCACCAATGATCAAAGAGATGATCAGAACTAAAAGAAATGCTTTAGTTCTGAAGAAACGGAAAAAGGCTGAGTTCAGAGCGCATTTCATGCGAGTCCTTCCTTCCGTGCTACAAGGTTCATGAAGTATCCTTCGAGACTCTCGTTGTTCTCATTGATTGAAATAACTTCAACTCCCGCTTCATTTGCAAGAGACACAATCTTTGAGGCGGCAATATCAGTAAAGATATCTATAGTATCTTCTCCTTCCAGTTTGTAATCGATCTTTTCGCGGTCAAATACGGGACATAACGATTCTGTTCCTGATACTTTAATTCTTGAGGACTTTCTGACTTTGCTCATGAGTTCCTCACTGCTCAGAGTCTGAAGGATCTTTCCACCCTCAATAAAGGCATAATGTGTCGCGAGTTTTGACAATTCTTCGAGGATATGACTTGAAATAAGAATTGTTGTATGTTTTTCTCTGTTTACCTTCAAAAGAATCTCTCTCATCTGGATAATGCCCTGCGGATCAAGACCGTTAATAGGTTCGTCCAGAATAAGAATATCGGGATTACCGCATAATGCCACGGCAATTCCGAGTCTCTGTCTCATACCTAAAGAGAACTTGCCTGCTGTCTTTCTTCCGGTATCTTTTAATTCGACCAGTTCCAACAGGTCAGGAATACTATCGAAAGAAGTCATTCCGAGATTAATGTATTGCAGTTTTAAATTGTCATAGGCAGACAGATTCCTAAAAACAGCGGGGCTCTCGATAATTGAACCCATCCTTCTTCTTACACTCAAGATGTTCTTATCGCTGCTTGATACACCGCTGATGGAATAAGATCCTGACGTAGGTTCAGACAGACCCGTAATGATCCTCATAAGTGTAGTCTTTCCTGCACCATTTCTTCCTACAAGTCCGAAAATAGATCCCTTGGGTATTTCAAGAGAGACGTTATCCAGGACAAGCGCTTTACCGTATTTCTTACTGATTCCGTTTATAGAGACTACGTTTTCCATCACTGATCTCCTTTAAGCTTAAACCCTATTCCCCAGACTGCTTCTATATATTCTGTTTCCGTAAGTGTCTTTATTTTCTTCCTGAGATTACTTATATGAACCTTTACCGAGCTGTCAGTACAATCAGGTGTCTCACTCTTAATAAGATCCAACAGTTCAGATTTGGAGATGACACGTCCGCCGGCAGATACCAGCATCTTCAATATTGCATACTCGGTCCTCGTGAGTTTTAACTCTTTGCCTTCGATAGTAACCTCATGCTTATCTGTATTTATCAGCATTTCACCACATGAGATCCTGCCAGGGTGTTCCTTTCGGGATGTGGTACGGAGAGCTGCAGTAACTCTCGCCTTGAGCTCCCTGATATCAAAAGGTTTGGTTATATAATCAACACAGCCTTTTGACAAAAGAGATATCTTATCGTCGATTGAAGACCTCGCGCTTACAGCTATTACAGGCGTATCTTCAGGAATATGTGTCAGGAGTTCCTCTCCGGACAGACCGGGAAGCATAAGATCCATAAGGATCAGGTCAGGACTCTGACCGAGCATTATACGGCCTTCAGTCCCCGTTGTAGCACGCAGGACCTCATAACCATCCTTCAACAGCTCTTTTTGAAGGACTGCACCGATATCTTCATCATCTTCAACAATAAGTATTCTGCTCATGTAAAAATCTTATTTCTAAACCCTTTTCAAATCAAGTTTACGGCACAAATGTTACCTGTATCTTAACTATTTTATCGGTGATATTGATTTATAATGAATCTATGAAAACCAGCTTAAGAGACAAGATTATTTCCATATTTCTCGCAGTGTCATTAATGGCACCTCTTGCTTCATGTGCATCCAAGGACAAAGAATATGAAGTCATTAAGGCTGATGATCCATGGTATGAGTGCGAGAGTTTTATGGTATCTGATCTGTATTCAAAGAAGGATTATGAATATATTTCCTTTGATACTATCGGAACGTACGATGAATTCATCTTTGTATCTGTCGACGCTTCGAAGAAGATTCCAAAAGAAGAGCGCAATTTAAAAGATACTGATTATTTGAAGTACTATGAGCAGTCGATTCTGAAACTCTCTTTACAAGGTGAACTCATAGATAAAACGGATTATGTAAACTTTACGTCGGAAGGCTATTACAGATTCCTTATGAATGCATGGGTCTCTGACGGCAAACTTAATACACTTGAGATTACACTGGACACAGTAAATGGTAAATATGTTGACTACTACTTAAATGGTGAACTCTTTACTCTTCCTCCTGTATACAACCGATACGACGAGCCTTTGCGTCTTACAAACATGTATACAACAGGCGGGTACACTATCTGCATAATCAATCCAAAATACGGACAGATTATTTCAGTTGAGTCTCCCGACGGTTCTTTTTATGAGACTTCTCCTGACAATGTCTTCAAAAGATATGTAGATCTATATGGAATATTGCAAGGTTCAGAAGACAATATTATCCTGTTTGGCTATGACGATTATGAGATGGTTTATGCATCTCTTAATCTGAAAACGGGCGAAACAACGGAGCTTACCGGTCTGTTGGGAAGCTACGACACACAGATCGATACTGCCTCCGGCAAGTCAATTTCAAGAGATCTTACGGGTTTCAATTTCGTCAATGAGCAAACAGGAGATCTCACAAAAATCTGCGAGTATTCTGATATCAATATGCCTTTGGATGAACTGATTGAGTCACAGCTATTATTCATCAGTGATTCGGGAGATGAAATTATCCTCGCCCATGAGATCTATAATTCGCTAGGCTCATTTGATTATGAACTGGTACATCTTACAAAATGCGATACAAATCCCAATGCCGGTAAGACTGTATTAACTCTGTCAAATGATGACGGAGCAGAACCCAGTAATTCCGATTTCTATGCAATGAAGCTGTTTAATGAACAGAATGCTTCTTTCTTCATTAAATACGTTATTCCTTACGATGCTTCAGGTGAATATATAGATACAGAGGCTGATATTCTTATTCTCAGCAACCCTAAGGCTGACCCATCAGACAGCATCAAATATGTCGATCTCGCTCCGTATCTTGATATTAACAGCGAAGCATTTAAGGAAGAATTCTTCACCAATGCAATTGACGCTTCCATGACCGGAAATGCTTTGTACCGTGTCCCTCTCGACATTTCGGTATCAGGAATAATAACCGCATCTGTAAATGTGCCTGAAGGCCAGGTCGGATTTACTTATGAGCAGTACCTGAAATTTGTCGATGATATATGCAATGGAACCGATCCGTTGTACAACACACCCGGTTATAAAATGGGCAAGGCTGAATGCTTCACGAAACTGTTTCTGACGATGAGCGATTTGTATATCAGAGACGGCAAAGTCGATCTTAACAACGACAATTTCAGAGAACTCATCTCATTTGTCGATGAATATGGTGTCGACAACGAAGTTCCTGATGAATCAGGTCACAGCAGCATGGTTTCAGATGTTGTAAGCAGTATTGAAGAACACAATGCTAATCTGGAAGGCAAACTCGGCGCAGTTTACGGTACCTTCTATAGTTTTGATCGTTATATCGATTGCTATGAAGACTACGGTGAAGGTCTTGGAATT
>JAEIGA010016878.1_pt1 | contig 11110 bp, 8 predicted proteins | sample 9270691 | NCBI WGS metagenome assembly JAEIGA01 (sample SAMN17057246, study PRJNA624740) | gut metagenome | biome: biome; isolation source: fecal sample | host: Bos grunniens | place: China: Xizang | collected 2019 | reverse complement strand
ATTTTGTGTCAAACGTAAAAAAAGCCTATTTGAATAATGAAAAAAGATAAAAAATCATTTTTTTTAAATAAAATTTCAATGGGAAGCGTTTTCATTCGAATTTTATTCAAAATATGGTTGATTTAATAATATATGAGGAGTATAATAATATCAAATTTCAAAAAAGATAGGAGAGATGACAAATGAAATTTAAGAAAATTGCTTTATTAGCAGTAGTAGGTGTTTCTGTTTTAACAGTTGCTTCATGTGGTATCGATGAAGAAAAATACAAAAAAGGCGCTTATACATATAATACATATTTATCAGTAAGTCCTTCTGACTGGAACGAATTAACTTACCAAGATGCTAATGACACAAACATTATGAGTTATTTAGGAAGTAGCTTCTTCACTTATGACTTCAAATTTGATAGCGAAGGAAACATCATTGATGGTGAATTTACAACTAACTATGATGCTGCTACAAAATTAGAAGACGTAACAGAAGATTATGCAGGTCAATATGCTGTACCTGAAAAAGCTACATCAAAATATGCTTATAAGATCACATTACGTGAAGATTTAAAATGGCATGATGGTACTGCTATCACTGCTGAAGACTTCGTATATACAATGAAAGAACAATTAAATCCAGACTTCAAAAACTATCGTGCAGATAGCTTCTACAATTCTGGTACAGTAATCCATAATGCTAGAGATTACGTATTACAAGGTTCTACAGTTACTAACGATAACGCAGATACTGAATATATTTCTGCTGTTACTGATTTAGTTAAAGGTGCTGATGGAAAATATACAACTAAAGACGGTAAATGGGTTGCATTAGCAATCGCTGCTCCATCTTCTTGGTGTAATGGTAATTCATTAGCTGATTATGTAGGTGCTTATGGTGCTCAATATTTCGATGTTGCTGCATATGAAAAAGTTGCTGCATTAGCAGATGAAAATGGTTATGTTGCAGTTACTGATGAATCTATTAAGTTAATGGGCGAATTCTTAGAATCTGAAGGTTCAAAGATTTGGGGCGAAACTGCTGAAAACATCGTATGTTACTTACACTATGAATATACATATCCTGAAATGGCTTGGGAAGAAGTAGGTTTCTTCACAGGTGATACAGATTATGAAATCGTTATGGTATTAGATAAACAATTAGAATTATTAAAAGAAGATGGTTCTTTATCATATCAAGCTGCTTATAACATGAGCTCTTTACCATTAGTTAAGAAAGATTTATATGAAGCTTGTAAAGTTGCACCAAGTGAATCTAATAACTTATGGACTACAACTTATAATACTTCATTAGAAACTACAGCTAGCTGGGGTCCTTACATGTTAGATACATTCCAAGCTGGTAAATCATATTCTTTAGTTAAAAATGATAATTGGTATGGTTATAGTACTGATTTATACAAAGATAAATATCAAACAACTAATATCCAATGTGAAATTATTGCTGAATATAATACAGCATTCCAAAAATTCATGGCTGGTGAATTAGATTCAATCGGTGTTGACGTTTCTGTTGCAACTGATTATAAGAACTCAGGTCAAGCAGTTCGTTCTGGTGATGACTATGTTGGTTCTTTACAATTACAATCTAATGTTACAGCGTTAGAAGCTAGACAAACTGCTGGTTATAACAAAACTATCTTAGCTGAAACTGAATTCCGTAAAGCATTATCTTTAGCAATCGATAGAGTTGAATATAACAATACATGTACTACAGCTTCATTACCTGGTTTCGGTATCTTTAACTCTTACCATTACTATGATGTAGAAAATGGTAAAGCATACCGTAATTCTGATGATGCTAAGAAAACTATTTGTGAAGTTTATGGTGTAGATGTTTCTAAATATGAATCATTAGATAAAGCTTATGCTGCAGTTACTGGTTTCGATTTAGAACAAGCTCGTCAATTACTTGAAACTGCTTACCAAGCTTCTTTAAAGAAATCAAATGGTATTAAAGCTACTGATAAAGTTAAATTAACTTTCGGTACTTCTGCAATCAATGAATCTACTCAAAGAGCATTTGATTTCATCACTGCTGAATGGGTTGAATTAACAAAAGGTACTTCATTAGAAGGTAGATTTGAAACTGAATTAAAAGCATATGATAAAGCATGGGCAAATGAATTCCGCGCTGGTTCATACGATGTATGTACAGGTGGTTGGTCAGGTGCTGCTTGGGATCCAGGTTACTTCTTATTAGCTTACTTAGATGAAGGTTATATGTATTCACAAGCTTGGGATACTAAGGGTGAAGCTAAATTAACTTTCAAAATGGAAGGCGTAATGGAAGAAGCTGAAACTAAGAGCTTATATGATTGGTATAACTGCTTAAATGGTATCGCAGGTGCTGATTATGACTGGTCAATTGGTAACTTAGAAGATTCTAAGAGATTAACATTAATCGCTGCATTAGAAAAAGAAATCTTATCAGTTTATTATACAGTTCCTATCCAATATTATTATTCATGTTCATTAATTTCTTACCAAATCGAATATGTAACTCGTAAAGAAAATACATTCATGGGATTCGGTGGTATGAGATACATGACTTATGAATATGATGATTATGAATGGGCTAAATTCATTAAGAAAGAATACAAGAACGACTTAACTGAAGTTTATAAACAAGCTGCAGACGAATAATAAAAAGATTTATAAATGTTTATCTAATGTGGAACGATGAATAAACATCGTTCCACATTTTGAACGTTTTAAGAAATAAAAAAATGGAGGTAAAAGCTTATGTATATGTTAAAATACATACTAAAAAGAATTGCTTTAATGTTAATGACATTTTTTATCATTATCACAATTTGCTTTGTATTAATTAAACTTCTTCCAATTACTATTGATCCAAAGATGGGTCAAGATGCTCAATTAATGTATGAATTTTTAGATGGTAGAGGATATTTTGATCCGATTCCAGTTCAATTCTTTAAATATTTAAAGAGAATATTCTTATATGGCGACTTTGGTGTTGGTACATATATGTATAAAAAACAAAGCGTTATAACTGTATTATTTGATAAGTTACCACCAACAGTAATTATCAATGTATTCTCTTCTTTATTCTCAGTTCCTCTAGGAATTGGTTTAGGTATTTTTGCTGCATTAAAGAAGAATAAGTGGCAAGATCATTTAATTAGTACATTAGTAATGGTTGTTATTTCAGTTCCAAGCTTCGTTTATGCATTTATCATTCAATATATTTTATGTTTTAAATTAGGATGGTTTGAAATTACGATGTTACCTGGAACAGATTGGTTTAATCCAGAAATATTTGCTTCAATGATACCAGCTATGCTATGTTTATCATTTGGTTCAATTGCTGGTTATTGTCGTTTCACAAGAGCTGAATTAACAGAAGTTTTAACTAGTGAATTTATGTTATTAGCAAGAACAAAAGGTTTAACAAAGGGCCAAGCAACAGTTAGACATGCGCTAAGAAATGCGATGGTTCCTATTTTCCCATCTATCGTTGGTGAATTCGTATCAGTATTAAGTGGTTCACTTATTATTGAAAAGATCTTCTCAATTCCAGGTATAGGTGGTTTATATCTTGAATCAATTAATTTACAAGATTACGATTTCTTTATGGTATTATCAGGATTCTATATCTTTATTGGGTTAGCTGCTGGTATTATCATCGACTTAAGTTATGGATTTATTGATCCACGTATCAGAATGGGGGCGAAATAATGAAACCAAATGAATATCAAATTTCAAATGAAAAGTTCGTCTTCGTTAAAAATGATGGAAAATTACACGATAAGGAATTGGTTACTAAACCAGTTAGTTATTTAAGAGATGCTTTTAATAGATTTAAAAGAAATAAAGCTTCAATTATTGCTGCTATAATTATCGTGGTATTAGTATTATTTGCAATTATTGGTCCTTGGACTACAAACTATCAAGTTTCTTATAAAGACCCTTACTATGCTTATTGTTTACCAAAAAATAAATTATTTTCAGATGCTGGTGCAGATTTTTGGGATGGATGTAAAGTAAATACTTATACAAAGCAATCATTCTTATATTATTATTCAATGGGTGTTGAAACTGGAAATAATGCTGTTAAAAGACAAGAATATGAAGTTGTAAAAGAAAAACTTCCTAACGGTAAATATGGTTCTAGATATCAAATTAGACTTGATACTTATAATGCAGTTGGTGTAATTTTCAAGGAATTACCAGTAGCTGATTATTTAGCTTTACAAGAATATCAAATTGAAACTGGTATTCAAGTAATTTATCCAATGACTGATCCAGAAAAACGTCCTGAATCACCAATGGATAAAAAAGATGCTAATTTCTGGTTTGAAACAGTTGTTGGGGAAACTGGAAATACTACAATTGTTGCAAATGAGTCTAATGGTACATTTACATTTAATAATATTTATCTAGCTGCAAATGGAGATGACTTATACAATTCTAATAGAATTGAAGGCGACCAAGTTTTATATTCATATGCAGAAAAAATGCAAAATGGTAGTTCATATAAGGTTCGTGTAAGTTACAAAGAATATTATGAATATTATCATTCATATGTGTTAAAAGATGGTATTACTGAAGCAGCACATTTATTTGGTGCTACTAACTCTGGTCAAGATATTTTTGTTTGTTTATCTGGTGGTGCTAGATTCTCATTCATTCTTGCTGTTGTTGTTGCATCAATCAACTTATTAGTAGGTGCAATTTATGGTGCTATTGAAGGGTATTATGGTGGTAAAATTGACTTAATCATGGAGAGAATTGTTGATATTTTAGCTTCAATTCCATTTATGATTGTTATCACATTATTAAAATTCCATATGGAAGGTAGTAACCATATCTTAATCTTATTCATTTCATTCTTCTTAACAGGTTGGATTGGAATGGCTGGTAGAACTCGTATGCAATTCTATCGTTTTAAAAACCAAGAATATGTTTTAGCCGCTAGAACTTTAGGTGCTACAGATAAGAGAATTATGTTTAAACATATTTTCCCTAATGCTATTGGTACTTTAGTAACAAGCTGCGTTTTAGTTATTCCTGGTATGATTTTCTCTGAAACAAGTTTAAGTTACTTAGGAATTATTAACTTAGAAAGTGGTAACTTAACATCAGTTGGTACTTTATTAGCTAAAGGTCAAGGATATCTTATGACTTATCCTCATATGATTTTCCCACCAGCTATATTTATCTGTTTATTAATGTTAAGTTTTAACTTATTCGGTAACGGTTTAAGAGATGCATTTAACCCATCATTAAGAGGAAGTGAGGAATAATATTATGGAAAAGAAATTAGAAGTAAAAAATTTACAAATATCATTCCGTACTCAAGGTGGTAATGTTAAAGCGGTTAGAGATATCTCATTTGATTTATACAAGGGTGAAACTCTAGCTATCGTTGGTGAATCTGGTTCTGGTAAATCAGTTACATCAAAAGCAATTATCGGTATTTTAGCTGGTAACTCTATCGTTGAAGGTGGAGAAATTTTATATGATGGTAAAGATTTATTAAAAATTGATGAAGAAGATTTCCACAAAATTCGTGGTGATAAAATCGCTATGATTTTCCAAGACCCACTTTCAAGTTTAAATCCTATTATGCGTATCGGTCAACAAATGACAGAAGCAATGATTTTAAAAGGTAAAACAAGCCAAAAGAATGCTAGAAAAGAATTCAATAGCAAATTAGCATTATTGAATCAATGTATTGATAATGTAAATGCTGTAGATAACGCAGAAAAGAAAGAAGAAAATGCTAAAAAATGTAAAATGTTCGATGAATTTGTAATTAAGAGTACTGCATTAGAACAAGAATATAATGAAGCATTTAATACAACTGTTGACCTTCAATTAAAGGTAGACGACGTTTTATTCTTATTATCTAAAAATCAAAAAGTGGATTTGGCAAAATCTTTAAAAGAAATTAAAAAGATTTTATTAAAAACAATCCATCCATATGTAATTTCTGAATCTGAAGCTACTATTGTATTAGAGAAAATTAATAGATATATATTAATTGAAAGATTATCTTTAAATAAAGATATATTCTTAGAAATTGTTAATGAATTAAAAACAATTGTTGATTTAGCTTCAAAGAAAGAAAAATTAAATTACTTTACTTTAGGTTATTATGTATTAAATAATCCTGATTTTGATGCTACAAAGATGCCAGTTAGTGATGTAAATACATTGACAAGACAATATATTGATGAAAACTTTATGTTAGATTTTATTAATACAGCATCATTAGGTATAAAATTTTCTCATAAAAATTCAATTGAAAAGAAACATGAACTTTTAAAATTAACTGAAAGTTACTTAGAATTCTTTAGAAATCCAAATGAATTAAACAAAGAAGAAACATATGATAAAATTAAAGTTTTAGGTGAATTAGTTTCAACTGCAATTGATAGATTATCAATTCATAAAAAGAGTATTGAATATTCATTCTATCCAGCTATCAAACATAATGTAGATTCATATTTTAATGGGGTAAAAATGAACCCAGTTAATCAAGCAAAATATGAAAAACAATTAGATAAATTCAATAAATTAGTAGAAATTGGTAAAAATCCAACTTGGAAAGTTATTCCACCTGTATTAATTGATTTAGAATTAGAAAAGAAAAACATTAGACATGTATTACATTCATTAAGACAAAGTATTAGAGAAGATATAGCTGCATATGAAGGTTATGATTATGAAGCTAAAGCCGTAGAATTAATAGATTACTTAAAGGAACAAGCATCTAAAGTGGTTTATAAAGTAACTCCAAGAATGGCTAAAGCTAAAGCTCTAAAATTATTAGAGGAAGTTGGTATTCCAGAACCACAAATAAGATTTAAGCAATATCCATTCCAATTCTCTGGAGGTATGAGACAACGTATTGTTATCGCAATTGCTTTATCTGCTAATCCAGATATCTTAATTTGTGATGAACCTACAACTGCACTAGATGTTACTATTCAATCTCAAATTCTAGAATTAATCAATAAGATTAAAGTTGAAAGAAACTTATCAGTTATCTTCATTACACATGACTTAGGTGTAGTTGCAAATATGGCTGATAGAATTGCTGTTATGTATGCTGGTAAGATTGTAGAATATGGTACAGCTGATGATATTTTCTATGATCCAAGACATCCATATACATGGGCATTATTAAGTAGTATGCCAGACTTAGAAACTAAAGAAAAATTAGAAGCTATTCCTGGTACTCCACCTAATATGATTTATCCTCCAAAGGGTGATGCCTTTGCTGAAAGAAATAAATATGCAATGGAAATTGATTTCGAATTACAACCACCATTGTTTGAAGTTTCTGACACACATTATGCTGCAACTTGGTTATTACATCCAAATGCTCCAAAGGTTAATCCTCCTAAAATCATTACAGAAAGAATTGAACGTATGAAAAAGGAAGGTGCTAAATAATGAGTGATAAAGTATTATTAAAAGTAGATAACCTTGAACAACATTTTAAAGTTGGTAAAGCAAATATTAAAGCCGTTGACGGAGTTAGTTTTGAAGTTAAAAAAGGTGAAGTATTTGGTTTAGTTGGTGAATCTGGTTGTGGTAAAACTACAACTGGTCGTTCAATTATTAGATTATATGATATTACTGGTGGATCTGTTTATTTTGATGGTAAACGTATTTGTGCTGGTATTAGACCATATAAACATGCCATTACTATGGCTAAAAAGAAATATAAAGCAGATGTTAAAGCTTTAAAAGAAGAATTTGCTAAAAAATCTTCTAGTTTATCTGATGAACAATTAGTGCAAGCTAAAGAACAACTAAAATTAGACATTGAAAAATGTCTAGAAGAATTAACAGTAGTTGCAAAAGAAAATACTGCTTTAATTAAGGCTGCTAAATATGATCATAATAACTGTAATAAAGAATATGCAAAATTCCAAATGGAAAATTGTAAAGCTTATTATGAACCAAAATTAGCTGAGTTACCTGAAGGTGAAGAAAAAACTAAATTAGAAGCTGAATTCAAAAAAGCTTTAAAATTAGCTAGTAAAGATAGAATCATGAATAAAATTCAAATGATTTTCCAAGATCCTATCGCTTCATTAGACCCTCGTATGACAGTTCATGCTATTATCTCTGAAGGTTTAATTATTAGAGGTATTAAAGATAAAGAATTTATTAATCAAGAAGTATACCGTGTTTTAGAATTAGTTGGTTTAGTACCAGAACATGCTTCAAGATATCCTCATGAATTCTCAGGTGGTCAAAGACAACGTATTGGTATCGCAAGAGCTATTATTCTTAATCCAGAATTAATCATTGCCGATGAACCAATTTCTGCACTTGATGTTTCTATTCAAGCTCAAGTTATTAATTTATTAAATGAATTAAGAGAAAAAATGGGTTTAACTATTTTATTCATTGCCCATGACTTATCAGTTGTTAAGTATTTCTCTGATAGAATTGCCGTAATGTATTTTGGTAAAATTGTAGAATTAGCAGATTCTGACGAATTATTTGCTCATCCTCTTCATCCATATACAAAATCATTATTATCTGCTATTCCATTACCAGATCCACATTACGAAAAACAAAGAGTTAGAGTACATTACAATCCATTAATGTCACATGATTATTCTCAAGAAGGTCCTTCTATGAGAGAAATTAAGCCTGGTCATTTTATTAGATGTAATAGTGCAGAATTCGAACAATATAAAAAAGAAATTTCTGAATAATTTATGAAAGGAGAATCCTAATGAAAAAATATTTAAATTATATTATCACATTTGGGATAGGTTTAATGGTAAGCCTAGCAATTATGTTATCTAAAAATGTTTTTAAGCAAGCTTCTACAAGTGAAGTTATGCATATATTATGTGATTCATTTTTTGTTCCGGGTGTTGTATTATTAGGATTCGGATTACTTGTGGTAGCTAGTAATGGTGGGACTTTCGATATGTTGATTTATGGTACTAAAAAGTTTTTCAATATGTTTAGAAAAAATCCATCTGCTCGATTACAAGAAACATTTTATGATTATAGAACAGCCAAAAGTGAAAACAAAATGAGTTTTCTTCATTTGATTGTTGTTGGCTTAGTATTTATAGCAATTTCTATTATATTTTTGTTACTTTGGTATGAAGTATAATTATTGGCCTAGGAAACTAGGCCTTTTCTTTTAAATAAAATAAAAAAAATAGCAATTTCTTGCTATTTCTTCATATCGAATGCTCTTTTGCTTTTTCTAATTGATTCTTTATATTCTATATTATGTGAATCTAAGAATTCTTTGAAATCTTTTTTTCCTTGATTGATTTCATCTACCTCATACTCGATTTCATAATCAACTTTACCATAGTATTCACTTCTATCGAAGAAGATTTTACCATTTTTATAGTGAGAAGAAGCTCTATAAGTAGTAAGTTCAGCAACCTTAGATACTTGGTATGGTAATCCAATTATAGAAGCATCAAAACCGCTCTTTAACATTTCTTCAGCTTTTTCTTTAGATAAGAAAATGTGAGTTTCATCTGCACCAACTAAAGCTCTAGTTTTCTTAGTTAATTTATAATTATTACATTTTTGTCTTATTCTTAATACTGTTTGTTCTTGAATTAAGTCTGTATTTTCTGTATCAAAATAATGATTAGTTTGAGAGAAAATATTATTAGATAAATTAAACTCATTTAACAATGAATAATATTGTTCCTTTGTTATTAATGTTTTGAATTCAATTTCTTTATTTTTATTCATGAACAACACCTCTTTTATGATAATACAATACTTATTATCTTACATTTAGACATAAAAATCAAGTATAAAATTCAATCATAGTTGTATAAATATTAATAAAATTAATATTTTTCTATTATTTCATCAATTAAATTATAGTCTAAGGCTTCTTTAGCATTCATATAATAGTCTCTTTCTGTATCTTTTTCTATTTGTTGAACATCTTTTTTGCAGTGTATGGCTAGTAATTGATTTATTCGTTCTTTTGTTCGTAATAGTCTTTTAGCTTGAATATCAATATCAGAAGCAACCCCTTCCATGCCGCCATAAGGTTGATGAATCATTATTTCAGCATTTGGTAATGCTTTTCTTTTGCCGGTTCCTGCTGCTAATATAAATGCAGCCATAGAAGCAGCCATTCCAATAACGATAGTATTAACTTTGGAACTAATCATATTAATAGTGTCATATATTGCTAGTCCGGATACTATAGAACCACCAGGAGAAGAAATATAGATATTTATATCATTTGAATTTAAAGAGTCTAAATATAGTAATTCTGAAACGATTATAGATGAAACGTTGTCATTGATTTCTCCAGTTAGTAAAATAATTCTATCTTGTAGCAATCTCGAAAATATATCATATGATCGTTCTCCATTAGAAGATTTTTCAAGAACATAAGGAATATAATTCATTTTTAACACCTACCTTTCTATGAAATATGTTATCAAAAAACGTTTACATAAAATTGTTTAATTTGTCGATGTTAAAAAATATTGATAAATATTTTATTAAGTGGTAAAATATAAATATCAAAACATATTAGGAGGATTTTTTATTATGGCTATTAAAGTAGCAATTAATGGTTTTGGCCGTATTGGTCGTTTAGCATTCAGACAAATGTTTGGTGCAGAAGGATATGAAATCGTAGCAATCAACGATTTAACAGATCCAAAAATGTTAGCAAATTTATTAAAGTATGATACTGCTCAAGGTGGTTATTGTGGTCGTATCGGTGAAGGTTTACACACTGTAGAAGTTGCTGATAACACTATCGTTGTTGATGGTAAAGCAATCACTATCTATGCAGAAAAAGACGCTGTTAATTTACCTTGGGGTGAATTAGGTGTTGATGTAGTTTTAGAATGTACAGGTTTCTATACTTCTAAAGCTAAAGCTGAAGCTCATATCACTGCAGGTGCTAAGAAAGTTGTTATTTCTGCTCCAGCTGGTAATGACTTACCTACAATCGTATTCGGTGTTAACGAAGGTACTTTAACTGCTGAAGATACAATCATTTCTGCAGCTTCTTGTACAACTAACTGTTTAGCTCCTATGGCTAACGCTTTAAACAACTATGCTGAAATTCAATCAGGTATCATGAGTACTAT
>JAEIGA010016877.1_pt1 | contig 11110 bp, 9 predicted proteins | sample 9270691 | NCBI WGS metagenome assembly JAEIGA01 (sample SAMN17057246, study PRJNA624740) | gut metagenome | biome: biome; isolation source: fecal sample | host: Bos grunniens | place: China: Xizang | collected 2019 | reverse complement strand
CGAGGAAAAACACGGGGTCGACTACTATTTCTTTACAGCCGACGAGTTCCGTGCGCGTATTGCCGCCGATGAATTTGTCGAGTATGAAGAGGTTTATCCCGGCCGTTTTTACGGAACGTTGAAATCGCAGGTTGAACAGCAGCTGGAGCGACAGAATATCCTTTTCGACGTTGATGTGAAGGGCGGTTGCAGCCTCAAGCGCTACTATGGCGAGAGGGCGCTCTTTATCTTTGTCCAGGCTCCCTCGATTGATGTACTGCGCGAACGTCTCATAGGCCGTGGCGACACATCGATGGAGGAGATTGAAAAGCGTGTCAGTAAGGCCGAATACGAGATGACATTCTCCAAGTTTGCCGACAGGGTAATTGTCAACGATGACCTTGACAAGGCAAAGCAGAATTTGATGGCTGTTGTTGATAAATTTCTTAATGAGTAAACCAAAGGTTGCCATATTTGGCGGTAGTTTCGATCCCATACATAACGGGCATCTGGCTCTTGCTAGCGAAGTGCTTTCGCGTGGCCTGGCCGACGAGGTCTGGTTTATGGTAACTCCACAGAATCCTCACAAGCAGGGTAGCGAATTGAGTGACGAGCATCTTCGCCTGCAGATGGTGGAGCAGGCTGTGGCAGGGATGGATGGCGCGAGGGCTAGTGACTTCGAGTTCTCGCTTCCACGTCCTTCGTATACGTTCAACACTCTTACAGCACTCGATGAGGCTTTCCCCGAAAAGGATTTCATCCTGCTCATAGGTGCCGATAACTGGGAAAAATTCGACCGTTGGTATAAAGGGGGTGAAATCCTTTCGCGGTATGGCATCGTTGTCTACCCGCGTGGCGGCGGTGAGCAACCGGCGTTGCCGGCCGGAGTGCAGTGGCTGCCGGCAAAACTTTATGATATAAGTTCCACGATGATACGTTCCCTTGTCAGGGTGGGCAAGGATGTGTCCCACCTTGTTCCAACAGTTGTTGCCGATTTTATTAAGGATAAAAAAATGTACAAAGATGCGAAATAACCTTTTTGCCCTTTTCTTCCTTTTTGCTTTGCCCATTTCTGCACAGGAAAATGTCAAACTCTATGATGAGATGTGCGATCCGTTGCAGGCTGTTTTCTGTGATTATGTAAAGAACGAGTCGCAAACAAGTTGCATCTCAAATGCTACGGGCGAGTATGTAGGAACGCTTATTGACCATAAATTCTATGGTTGGGGGCTTTTCCGTTCGTCAACAGGTATCGAGTCCTATGGCCAGTACCGTGATGGCAGACTGCTCTTCGGATTGCTTATCAATAGCGATGTGGTCAGGGTGGGCAGTGATGAACATTATGTAATCTATGACCTTGCGACAGGTTCCATTATGCGCCTTCACACTCGTGAAGGCGATGTGCCGTTGGAGTTCCCGCTTGCGGCATCGTCCGATGGAGTGGAGTCGCCATATACATTCAAGAAAGAGACCTATAAAAACGGGGATGTTTACTTTGGCGAATTCTGCAATGGTCGCCGTCACGGCTATGGCGTATACCGTTGGGCGAACGGCGATCTGTGGTATGGATGTTATCGTGGAGGCTATCGCGACGGTTATGGTATGCTTGTGAAGCCCGACCATAATGTCTATTACGGCAAATGGGTGGGCGACACCAAGGTCGAGTAATTGAAAAGAACTTATAAATTGATATTTGTATGAAAATTAGAAATCTATTGTTGGTGCTGGCTACGGTTCTGCTTCACGTTGTGCCGTCTGTTGCACAGGATGAAAGTGTTGTTACCCTGTCCGGCAATGCGTATGTAACTGCCGCGTCAGAGGGAGATGACTTGAAAAATGTCTTTATAGACGAGCAACATTGTGCTTTGCGTAATTGGGATTGCGCAGAGGATGTTGTGAGTTTTTACTTCAAGACGGAAAAGTGTGGCAAAATGAATGTCGCGCTTATGGCAAAAGGACATTCTCAGATAGAGGTTTCTCTTTTGGGTAAAAAGAAGAAAATCAAGCTCGACAGCGATACTTTGTCGCGTGTGAAAGTCGGTACATTCAAGGTGAAGGCTCCGGGTTATGTCAAGATGGATATCCGTGGTATCAAAATAAAGGAAGGCGCTGATTTTGGCAATGTCTCAACCGTTTTTGTAGGCGGCGATGTGACTCCGGTGGTTTGTGTCGCTCCCGACTTCAGTACACACTTCGGCCGTCGCGGTCCATCGGTGCATATGGGCTATGCTCTTCCTAAAGAAGATATCGAGTGGTTCTATAACGAGGTAATTGTACCCGAGGAGGGTGATATCCCAAGCAGTTATTATATGGCTTGCGGTTTCGGCCAGGGTTATTTCGGAATGCAGAACAATTCTCCCTACCCACGAAGAGTGTTGTTCTCGGTGTGGAGTCCTTTTGAGACAGACAACCCTGCGGATATTCCCGATTCTTTGCGAGTGCAACTCGTCAAAAAAGGAGAAAATGTAAAGATAAATGATTTCGGTAATGAGGGGTCTGGCGGTCAAAGTTATATGCACTATGACTGGAAGGCCGGTGAACGTTGCCGATTCCTGATGGGCGTACACCCCGATGGCGATAACAGCACGGTTTATACAGCCTACTTCTACGACAATCATCAGAATAAATGGGTGCTTGTGGCATCGTGGCGTCGTCCAAAAACTACAACTTGGTACACAAATGCACACTCTTTCCTTGAGAATTTTAACCCTGTGATGGGTTACATCAATCGCAAGGCCTATTATTGCAACCAGTGGGCGCGTACTGCCGACGGACGTTGGATCCCGCTGGCGCGTGGACGTTTTACTTGTGACACGACTGGCCATTTCAGACACCGTCTCGACTATACAGGCGGTGTTGAGGGTGAGGGTTTTTTCCTTTCAATGGGTGGTTTCTTTGACGAGTATATGACATCCGGTACTTGGTTTGAGCGCGCAGGTAATGTAACAGAGGCTCCTGATATTGACTTCTCGATACTTGAGTAGAGTGTGACAGGTTGTCTCGAGACTAAAAAAATACCTGATTATTTGTGAAATAATATTATTGTCACTATCTTTGTGATTACGATTTTTGAGATATATATTCTCGAATTGTGGTAGCGGTAGCCGATAAAATGACAAAACACAATCAATATTAATTAACTGTAATTATGAATTTGAAGAAATTTTTTGGTGCAGCCTTTGTTGCTGTAATGGCTTTTGCCGGCACAACATCGCAGGCTCAGTCACTTTCTCCCTCTACAAAATGGCATTGGGACGAAGGTACAATTGTAGTTGAGACCCCAGAGCGCCCTGCAGGTCAGGAGCACGTTCTTAACCTTGCTGTTGCTCCAATCAAGACAGTTCGCGTAGCTTTCGTTGGTCTTGGTATGCGTGGCGACGGTGCAGTTATCCGTTTTTGCCGTATCCCCGGTGTTGAAATCGTTGCTCTTTGCGACTATGAGTATGAGCGCGCCGAAGAGTGTAATAAATTCTTGCGTGAGCAGGGCTTGATGCCTGCCGACATCTACTCTGGTGCCGATGGTTACAAAGCACTCTGTGAGCGTCCCGACATTGACCTCGTTTACGTTGCTGCCGACTGGAATCACCACTATCCAATTGCAAAGTATGCTATGGAGAATGGCAAGCACACAGCAATCGAGGTTCCTTCAGCAATGAATCTTGAGCAGTGCTGGAGTCTTATCAATCTCTCTGAGCAGACACGTCTTCACTGTTTTATCCTCGAGAACTGCTGCTACGATGATTATGAGATGAATGCTCTTGCAATGGCTCAGGATGGTGTCTTCGGTGAGATTATCCGTGCTGAGGGTGCATATATCCACAGCCTCGAGTGGTTCTGGGATGCATATTGGAAAGACCCTGCTGACAATGATGTTGACAATCTCCACTGGCGTCTGAAATATAACAAGGAGAACCGTGGTGACCTCTACGCTACTCACGGCCTTGGTCCCGTAGCACAGTGTATGGACATTCACCGTGGTGACCGCTTTACAACACTTGTTGCAATGGATACTGATCCATTCTTTGGCAAGGAACTTGTAAAGGAAAAAACCGGTAAGGAGTGCAATGAATTCCGCAATGGTGACCACACAACAACACTTATGCGTACAGCAAAGGGTAAGGTTGTTGAAATCCAGCACAACGTTATGACTCCACAGCCCTACAACCGCTTGTTCAAGCTCACAGGTACAAAGGGTTACGCTACAAAGTATCCCGAGCCTAAACTCGCTCTTTCTGGCGAGGCTCTCAAGGGTACAGGCGCTCCTCAGGTTGACAACCTCAACGCTCACGGCTTTATGAGCGACGAGCAGAAGGATGCTATGATGGCAAAGTACTACCACCCAATCCTCAAGAAGTATGTCGAGAAGGGTCGCGACCTCGGTCACGGTGGTATGGACTTCGTGATGGACTCACGTCTGGTTTACTGCTTGCAGAACGGTTTGCCACTCGATATGGACGTATATGATATGGCTGAGTGGTGCTGCTTGGCAGAGCTCGGTACATTGTCAATGGACCACAACTGTGCCGCAGTTACATTCCCAGACTTTACACGTGGTCACTGGAATGAGGTAGAGGGTTACAAGCACGCATTCGCTGCTCCTGAGGCCGAGGCTGCTACAGAGGTTGAGGCTGAGGCTTACACAGCTGCGCAGAAGAAGGTTACAGCACAGAAGGGTCTTTGGGCTCTCTATGATGCAGTAAAAGAGGCAAAGGCTGCCGGCAATGCAAAGGCCGAGGCTGCTGCACAGAAGAAACTCGATGCTGCAAAGGCTTCTGCTGAAAAGGCAATTGCCAAGGAGATGAAAAAGGCTCTCAAGAAATAAAGGATACAATACAATAGTCACAGCAGCGCTGCTTCGTACACGGAGCAGCGCTGTTTTTATTTTTCTACAGATGGCTCTTTTTATGGTATAACTCTTTGTTGTTCATTATATTCTGTTTATGTTTGCGGATATCGGACGGCGGATGCCAATAGCCGGGGATATCCAAAGAGTCACAGTTATGTTAATCATATAAATATATTACTATGAAAAAGCTATTTGAAAAAATTGTCGGAATAAATCCGATAGTGTTGTGTCTGATGCTTGGTGTCTGCACATTCTTCTCTTCTTGTGATAATGAAGATGACAACAATTCAGGTAACGGCTCTTTGCCCGAAGGTGTGGTTGTCTTTGATACCGACGGTGAATCCGATTATTATGCAACGGTCTTTGATTCAAAGAACAGTTCTGTAACAATGGTCAAGGCCGATGAGGATGGCCGTATAACAGCCTTTGACCACCTTCTTGTCAAGGATAATGCCAATATCACTGCCACGTTCAACGAGGATGGTCTGTTCGAAGGAATCGGTGTCGAGGGTGCTACGATTGCTTTCTCCAACTATAACGGCAACAAGGTAGATGTTGCGATTGTTTTGGGTGATGAAACCCTGTTGTTCAAGGAGTATGAGTGTCCTCGTGACTGGGAACAGATGAAGGGTGATGTCTATTTGGGCGTTTCGCCGGAAACAACCAGAGCCGAAGGCGGAAGGAGTCTGAAGGATGCCTTCTTCTATCTTGGCAGCCAGTTTAAGAATTTGTGGGATTTTGCGGCTGACGGAATCAGCGCTTCCAATCCAAAAAAAGTCGCCTTCAAATATCTTTTCGATATAATCAAGGACGGAACATTGTTTGTTGCCAACCTTAAGGGCGATTTGGCATATGCCGAATTCTTTGCAGAACTTGCTGCGTTGGCGGCTTCTTCGCCCACAACTCCTTGGGGTGCCCTTTGGACACTGCTCTCCAACTATGATACATATGTTGAATTTGTTGCCGAAATGGCATATAACCTGATGGAGATGCACGATGAGTATATCAATGACAAGAATAATGGTATTGGTGCATTGGAGAGTGGTTTCGGTGCATTGAAGGCGACTTTGAGCTGGAATTTCTATGCCGATATTGACCTTTACGCCGAAGAACCTTCAGGCGAGACTATCTGCTGGACAAATAAGTATTCCGATTATTCAGGCGGTTACCTCGATGTGGATAACACGTATGGTGGCCCGGGCTCTGTGGAGAATATCTATTGGGAAACTGCCGAAGATGGTGATTATCGTATATATATCAACTATTATGGTTATGGTCATTCAGGTCATGGTGGCGAGACCGGAGTATGTACCGTAAGTGTCTTCTATAACGGATTGGGCAAGACTTATGATATCTATCTTGGACAGTATGAGACCGCGGATGTTACAACCATTTCGTTGCCTTCGGGTGCGCAGAACAGCTCACCGGCACGGGATATTGATTTCCAGGTTGTATTGTCGAACAAGGCAAGAGCTCTCAAATGATGATGGTTTGAGTGTTTACTGTTGTAATAGCGGTGGTAGGTCATTGACCTCCACCGCTATTTTGTTTTGACAAAATTTATCCGTATTGCCTGTTTTGATGGTTAAATTCATAGCATCCGGCCCTTCAATTGTGTAAAAAGAAATAGGATAATTAAAGTTTATTTGTATTTTTGCAAAACAGTAATCAACGGAAAATATAACAATTATGATAGCAGTACTTAAAAACGGGGTTACAAAAACCCAGCGTGACAATCTTATACATTGGCTCGAGTCACAGAATGTAAAAGTACACGTTTCCGAGGGCGAAATGCAGACCGTTCTCGGTCTCATTGGAGATACCCGCAAGATAGACATCGACCTGCTTGCAGGTCTTGAAATAATTGACCGCGTGGCACGCATCACCGATCCCTTCAAGAGTGCGAACCGCAGTTTTCACCCCGAGGATACAGTTGTCGTTGCCGGCAGTGGCGAGAATCAGGTGAAGATTGGTGGCGGTAACTTTGCCATTATGGCCGGTCCCTGTTCGGTTGAGAGCGAGGAGCAGATTCTGACAGTAGCCCGCGCGGTAAAGGCATCGGGTGCAAACATCCTGCGTGGTGGTGCGTTCAAGCCACGCACCTCGCCCTATGACTTCCAGGGCTTGCGTGCCGAGGGCCTGCAGCTCCTGTTGAAGGCGCGCGAGGCAACCGGTCTTCCCATTGTCACCGAGATTATGAGTGCATCGCACCTCGACCTCTTTGCCGATGTCGACATCATTCAGGTGGGAGCGCGTAATATGCAGAACTTCGAACTCTTGAAAGAGCTTGGCCGTTGCGACAAGCCCATCCTTCTCAAGCGTGGTCTGTCGGCAACCCTCAAGGAGCTGCTTATGAGTGCCGAGTATATCATGTCCGAGGGTAACGAACAGGTTATTCTTTGCGAACGCGGTATACGTAGCTACGACAACTATACACGTAACGTGCTTGATTTGGCTGCTGTGCCTGTGCTGAAGGAACTTACACACTTGCCCATTGTCGTTGACCCAAGCCACGCTACAGGTGTGTCGCGCCTTGTCCGCCCTATGGCCTGTGCGGCAACGGCTGCCGGTGCCGATGGTCTTATCATCGAGGTACACAACGACCCTGTATGTGCGTTGTGCGACGGAGCGCAGTCGCTTACTCCCCAGCAGTTCGACGAGGTTGCACAGCGTGTCAATGAGATACGCGGTATAATGCATTGATGGCGGGTATGGTTGTCGGTATTGTTGGCTTGGGATTGATAGGTGGCTCGGCGGCAAAGGCCTTCAAGGCTGCCGGTGCCGATGTGCTTGCCTGTGATATAAATGAGCCTATCGTCAGCTATGCTATGCTTGAAGGCGTGGTTGATGGCGTACTCAACACGGGGAATATAGCCTCATGCGACCTGTTGCTCCTCACAGCAACCCCCAAGGCTGTGGCCGGGTATCTGCGCGAGAATGCCGCAGCTATTGCGCCAAGCACGTTGGTTATTGATTTTTGCGGAACAAAAAGCAAGGTTTGTGAATTGGGCTTTGCTCTTGCCGCGGAGTATGGCTTCATCTTTATCGGCGGCCACCCTATGGCCGGCCTGCAATATTCAGGCTACAAATACTCAAAGGCAACGCTTTTCAATGGGGCATCCTTCATTGTAGTGCCTCCGGTACACGATGACATTCTCTTGCTCGACCGTGTCAAGCAGTCGCTTGAGCCATTGGGAATAAAGAAATTCGTGGTTACCACGGCCGATTTTCACGACCGTATGATATCCTACACCTCGCAGATGTGCCACGTTGTTTCCAATGCCTTCATCAAAAGCCCGTCGGCCAAGTACCACCGTGGCTACAGTGCCGGCAGTTTCCGCGATTTCACGCGTGTGTCGCGCCTCAACGAGGATATGTGGACCGAACTGTTCCTTGAGAACAAGGAACATCTATTGGGCGAACTGGACCTGCTCATAAACTCGCTTCACGAATACCGCAATGCAATAGCAGCCGACGATGCCGAAACCCTACGCACCCTGTTGCGCGACGGCCGCATCGCAAAAGAGGAATCAGAAAAATAGAGTCTATGCAATACAATACAATACACGTCAAGGCAACAAAGGAGTATGATATCTGCATTGGCCGCGGCATCCTTTCCGGCATTGGCGGTCTAGTGGCTCCCATACTCGGTAAATGCCGTCTGGCGGTACTCACCGACAGCAACGTAGATGCGCTCTATGGAGCGGCCATGATGGAAAATCTTGCATCGGCCGGGTACGATGCCTGCAAATTTGTAATCCCTGCAGGCGAGGCTTCAAAGTGTGCCGACAATCTTCTGGCCTTCCTCAATTTCCTTGCCGGTGAGCAGCTTACACGCAGCGATGCCATAGTAGCCTTTGGCGGCGGAGTGGTGGGCGACCTGGGCGGTCTCTCTGCATCACTCTATCTGCGTGGCGTGAAATATGTGCAGGTACCCACAACCCTGCTTGCTGCGGTCGACAGCTCTGTCGGTGGCAAGACTGCCATTGATATCCCTGCCGGCAAGAACCTTGTTGGCAGTTTCTACCAACCATCCATGGTGTGCTGTGACACAGCGCTTATGGACACTCTGCCCACAGATATATATCGCGACGGTTGTGCCGAGGTTATCAAATATGGAATGATTCTCGATGCCTCGCTCTATGATACTTTGCACACCTTGCCATTTGACCGCGAGGTTGTCGTTGCACGTTGTGTAGAAATAAAGCGCGATGTAGTGCAGCAGGATGAATTCGACAACGGTCTGCGTGGTCTGCTCAATTTCGGTCACACATTCGGTCACGCCATTGAAAAATTGAGCAATTTTGGCGTTTCACACGGCGAGGCTGTGGCAAAAGGTATGGTTATCGCAGCAAGGATTGCGCCTTTGTGCGGCCTTTGTGACGTTGCTGATGAACTTGCTGATTTGCTTGTAAGATATGGTTTTGACATAACAACAGGCTATTCCGCCAATGAAATCTATGATGCACTCCTTTCCGATAAAAAACGCCGTGGCAGCAACATATCGGTGGTACTGCCTCGTGCCGTCGGTGACTGCATACTCTATGATATGCCGGTTGAGGATTTGAAGGAACTGCTGAAGAAAGTTATTTGATGATATGGAGATAAAGGTTTACGGAAAATTGGAGGGCTGCGTTACGCCGCCTCCGTCAAAATCGCAGGCACACAGGCTGCTCATTTGCGCCGCACTGGGCAATGAGCCTTGCAGCATTGTGTGCAGTGCCGTGAACGACGACATAATGGCTACCATGCGCTGCCTCAATGCGCTGGGCGCAGAAATAACCTATTCATCGGGTGTTTTCAATGTTATCCCGGTGAGTGTTGTCAAGGGTGGAACACTCGATTGTGGCGAGAGCGGTTCCACTCTGCGCTTTCTTGTGCCGGTGGCTGCCGCACTTGGTGCTGATGCTACTTTTGTGGGCTGTGGCAAACTGCCCCAACGCCCAATGGGCGCATTACTCGATGCTCTTGCACAGCACGGCATATCCTTTACGCGCCACACAGCCGACGAACTGCCATTGAGCTGTTGCGGAACTCTTTGCGGTGGCAGGTATAGCCTTCCGGGCAACATCTCGTCGCAATACCTCACAGGTCTGCTTTTTGCCTTGCCTTTGGCAGCCGAGGATAGCGAGATTGAGGTGACCGACGGTCTTACAAGTGCATCATATGTTGCAATGACACTCGATGCCCTGCGCATTGCCGGTATTGAAGTTATGCAACGCGGCAACATATACAGGATTAAGGGTAACCAACGTTATCGTATGCCCGGGCGTGTGGTTGTCGAGGGCGATTGGTCATCGGCTGCCTTTTGGGTTGTTGCCGGCGTGACAGGCAAACTCCCTGTTACGGTTTGCGGAATGAACGAAGCTTCGCTTCAGGGCGACAGCCATATAATAGACCATCTGCGCTCAATGGGTGCTTTCATTGAGTGTGGTGACAACGGAGTGGTGGCAATGCCATCGCAACTCTTTGGTGCGGAACTTGACTGCACCGATACGCCCGACCTTGTCCCTGTGCTTGCTGTGGCGGCTGCTGTGGCGCACGGTACAACCCTCTTTACCGGGGTGGGGCGTCTGCGTTACAAGGAGAGTGACCGCCTGGTGGCTGTCAGGGATATGCTGGCAGCTTTTGGAATATCCTCGTCCATTGGCGGGGATACCTTTACCGTCATTGGAGGCGAGCCTGTGGCGACTCAGGCAGTCGACAGTTACAACGACCATCGCATAGCAATGTCGGCAGCGGTTATGTCGGCTGTCGCGGCTGGTGTGACAACAATAAAGGAGCATACTTGCGTGGCAAAGTCCTATCCTTCGTTCTTCGATGACTTTGCAATGCTTGGTGGAAAAAGTGGAAGGTGAAAGCCGCGAGTAAGCGAGAGCAGAGGAAAAACTTGTTTTTTACTATGCCGAGCAGGAGCGGGTTCAATCACACAGAGTGTGGTTAAAGCTGAAAGATAAGAGTAAGCGAGAGCAGAGGAAAAACTTGTTTTTTACTATGCCGAGCAGGAGCGGGTTCAATCACACATAGTGTGGTTAAAGCTGAAAGGTGGAAACTGAAAGGTGAAAAGTGAATTTAGGTAATTTGAACAAAATCAAAACAATATAATATGGATTTGGACAAACTGCGTCAGGAAATAGACGAAATCGATACCCAGATGTGCGACCTTTTCGCACGCCGTATGCAGGTGGTCTCCGGTATCGGAAAATACAAGAAGGAGAACAACCTGCCGGTTTATCACCCTTCGCGTGCCCGCACCGTGTTGCAGAACGTGTCAAAACGTCTTGG
>JAEIGA010016876.1_pt1 | contig 11110 bp, 21 predicted proteins | sample 9270691 | NCBI WGS metagenome assembly JAEIGA01 (sample SAMN17057246, study PRJNA624740) | gut metagenome | biome: biome; isolation source: fecal sample | host: Bos grunniens | place: China: Xizang | collected 2019 | reverse complement strand
CAAATGAAAGAGAGGAAATTAGAATGAGAACAATTAGTTACAGATTAGCCGACGGCACAGTTACAATGAGTTATACAATCGCAAATGAAAGTGGTATGGCTTTCACAACTCACCTTGAGGAAGTGAGAACTCCAAGAGTACCAATGAGTGCGACAAGAAAACAAAAAATTGAGGAATTTTTCGCAAGAAAGAGAAAATAGACCTCTCTTTGCCCCACTTCGGTGGGGTTTTATTTATTTGACCTGCCGCAGACGTATGCTGCGGCCGGTATTTTTGTCAATAGGTAAGTTACACAAATTTCTCGCCAAAATTTTGTGCATTTTGCCAGTTGTCATCTATCCCGAAATGGGGTATAATACTTATAGAAAGAGAGGTAATCGACTATGAAATTTAGAGTATTAGCAACTAACTACAAGACAGGCGAGGAACTTTGGCTTGGTGAGTTTCCAACAGAAGCAGAAGCACAGTACAACATTGACCACAACATCGAATGGGATGATGATGACATTCCAGAAGATTGGGATTTCACAATCGTTCCAACAGAGGATGATTACGAAGAACCTGCGGACATTGATGATGATTGCGGTTTCGACCCTTACATGGGTTGCTACTCCTATGATTGTTAGAGGGTAGCAACTATGAAAGATTTAATTAAAGTAATCGTGTGGTTTTTGGTTATCAACTTCAGCATCTGCAACACTATTTGGACAGAACCAGTGTCCTATTGGTGGATAATCGAAATAATTGTTTTAGGAATTTCAATTTTAATGGTTGACAAATCAACCAAAAGGTAGTATAATAAGTATAGAAAATGAAAGTGAGGTATTTGAGTATGGATTGGATTTTTAGTATTGTTTGCGGTTTGGTGGTTATTTATTGGATTTTCTGCAATGCCGCAGTTACTATCACAATGTCAACTGATGAAATGTATGAGGATTTAGTTGTTGAGCAGAATTGGTTTGGCAAAATCCTCGCAAACAGTTTCTACTGTTTGGCATGGTTTTTGAAATTTTGTTTAAGAAAAGTATTGACAAACTTCTAAAAGTATGTTAATATAATTACAGAGATGAGGTGAGGCACATCGGATAAGGGAGAGCGCAAGTTGCTCGTATAAGACCAAGCCGACAAAGACATCTCTCTCGCACGGTCGCTCCGTTGTGCGAGTAATAAATGTGGACCAAAACCCGTGGGTGTGTAAATTCAGGGACTAGGCGGAGTGAAACCCAGTTGAGCCGAAAGGCTCTTTTTTATTGTTTTGAGCCGAGCGCGCACGACCCTTGCGCTCGGTATTTTAGCTATTGGTGATGTTGCACAATTTTGGCGATGAAAATTTGTGCAATTTGTCTATTGTATTTTATCCCGAAATGGGATATAATAAATAATGTCAAGAGGTGGTGCGAAGGACAGTAACCCACATTAAATTATCGGCAAAGTTGGAACGGTAGCCTCTTGACTACCTCTCTCAAATGAGCTGAGGTAAAAAAAATAAAAAAAGTGCTTGACAATAAGCACGAAAGGTGCTATAATAAATTTATCAAAGAAAAGAGAGGTAATTGAAATGAGAAAGAATATTTATTGTACATTAGACACAGAAACAGTTGGTGGTGCTTCTAATCCAACAGGTATGTATAACTTAGGTTGTGCTATCCATGACAAAGACGGAAACATTCTTGCAACTTGCTCCCTTTTGGTTATGGAACACTATGACGAAATCAGGCTTGATGATTACGCAAAAAAGAATTTCCACCTTTACGAAGAAAGATTATTCGCAGGCGAAATTACTGCGGTTGCCACTGAAAGACAGGCACTTGAGGTTGTTCGTTCACTCTGCCACTTCTATGGTGTAAAGTATGTAATGGCTTATAATTCTGCGTTTGACTTTACAAAAACAATTTGTAGAGAATTGCTTGACGAGTTCGAGTTCATTGACCTTTACTTAATGGCTTTACAGACTATCACTCACTTAAAAGGTTATCAGAAATTCTGTATCGCAAATGATTTAAAATCAAGAAGTGGAAAATGTTGTGCAACTTCTGCGGAAAGTGTTTACGCATTTATTACAGATAATGCGGACTACATTGAAGAACACACCGCACTTGCGGACGCACTCATTGAAATGGCAATTTTCGTAAAATGTTATTCAATGCACAAAAAGTTCACAAAGAACGAACATCAGTACGACCACAAAGGTGGAAAATGTTTTCCTAAACTTGCATAAAAAAAATGAAATTGGGGGTTGACACATAGCCCCCAATGTGCTATAATAAAACCATGAAAGAGAGGTGTTAAAAATGCGAGTAATCACAATACAAGAAGAAAATCACGGACACATTTGTATTGCAAAGACTTATGCAGATGCGGTTCATTTTTTGGTAAAAGATGGTTGGTTAAGTGAATTGACCGCAGTTTACAAGGAAGATTTTGATACAACTGTTTTAGTTATTGATGATTTAGGTGCCGAATGGTTTGCCAAAATGCTTCATTGGACAATGGAAAAATTCAATGAGTATTTCGACGGTTGTTTCTATTTGAATAGTGAAGAAGTGTACGAGGTGGCTTAGTCCACCTCTTTAGCTTTGGCGCCGCGCGCACGGTCGATGCGCGCGGAATTTACCATTATACCATGCTCCAGCATTTTTGTCAAGGAAAACTTGCGAAAAAATTGCACAAAATTTTTTCCTAAAATTTGTGCAATTTGTTACTTGTAATTTGGGGGAAAATCGGTTATAATAAATAATGTCAAGAGGTGATAACAATAAACCAAAGGAAAAGAAATTCCAAAAAAATTGAAAAAACTTGTTGACAAACTTAAAAAAATTTGTTATAATGATTATACAAGGTAAGGAAAGAAAGCAAATGCCAAAAAGTTGGTAAAATAAAAAAAAATAAAAAAAGTGCTTGACAAACTTCCAACCTTATGTTATAATAACAATGTAAACAAAACAAACACACAAACTTAATTCAGAAAGGAATTGATGACTATGGAAAAAATGACAAATGTAAAGGCAATTGACTACGTATTAGGAAACTGTGAAGTACCAACAGAAGTAAAGGAAAAGTTGGAAAAAATGAAAGAACAGTTCGTAAAGAAAAATGGTAAGGAAAGAAAGCCTACTGCAAATCAGACAGAAAACGTTGGTTTCAAGGCAGACATTCTTGCATACCTTGCCACTATTGAAAAGGCAACTATTACTGATTTAATGAAAGGTGTACCAAGCCTTGCAGACTTATCAAATCAGAGAGTTTCTGCCATTGTTAGACAGTTAAAGGATAGTGGCGAAGTTGTTCGTGAAGAAATCAAGAGAAAGGCTTACTTCTCACTTCCAACAGACAGTGACGAAGAAGTTGACCTTGATGAAGAATAAAAAAGTTGGGGGGAATTAAATTTCCCCCTTGACAAACCAAAAGGATAGTGTTATACTATAATCAGAAAGGAGATGAGCCGAATGGATAAGCAGGTTGAAAAGTTAATGAAAGCCCTTGACATTTCGGAAGAAGAAGCCTTACAAGTAATCGCAGACGATAAGGCAATTGACAAAGGCGAGAAGTTATTTGAACTCACTGCCGAACAGAAAAAGGCAAGCAAGTCTGCAAGACAAGGCGACAGAAAGCCTACTGTTTACAAGTTCGACACTTCCAAGAGAAAAAGACCCGAGAATGTGGGCAAGAGAACTTTAATCGAAACCATTCAAAATGCACTTGCGGAATTGGGTGCAGACGGAATGGAAGTAACCAACCCTGAACGAGAATTGAACTTTTCGGTTGATGGGGTAAAATACAAGGTGGTTTTGAGTTGCCCACGAAAGTAGGCAACCCCACCAACTCCTTAGCATTTTGCACAAACTTTGGCAACAAGGTTTGTGCACTTTTTTTGTATAAAAAGCTTGACAAATTGCGGCGACCATGGTATAATCAGCCGCCCGCGCACATACGCGCGGGCCGGGATTTTGTCAAGATGGCAGATTGCACAAAAATTTGAGCAAAATCTTGTGCATTTTACCAGTTGTATTTTATCCCATAATCGGTTATAATAAATAATGTCAAGAGGGAGTGTGATGGACGCTTACGTGAAACATTCTTAAAAGAAATCAAAGTAATTTGAAAAAACCTCTTGACAAACAAATCAAAATAGGTTATAATAATTATACAAGGTAAGGCAAGCGACTTAGAGTAAGTGAGGAAAACTCCTATGGTGTAGGGAATAACAAAGCCCAATCTTGCAAGGCATTAAGAGAAAACCCATTTCAGTCAATTGCGAGTTTAAAAACTCTTAAAAAATTTAAAAAAAACCTATTGACAATTAAATAAAAAAGTGTTATAATAACAATGTAAACAAAAAGAATTGATTTTGAAAGGATTGGTATTGATTATGGAAAAAATGACTAACGTAAAGGCAATCGACTATGTACTCGCAAACGCAGAACTTCCTACTGACGTAAAAGAGAAGTTACTCAAAATGAAAGAACAGTTTGTTAAGAAAAACTCTGCCGAGAGAAAACCTACTGCAACTCAGACTGAAAACGCAGGCTTAAAGGTTGCAATCCTCGACGCAATGGAAGAAGGTAAACAGTACACTATCACTGACCTTATGAAATCCGTGCCTGAGTTGGCTGATTTGTCTAACCAGAGAGTTTCTGCAATCGTTCGCCAGTTGAAAGACGAGGGCGAGGTTGTGCGTGAGGAAATCAAACGCAAAGCCTACTTCTCTAAGGCAATCGCCGAGGTAGAGGTTGAGGACGAGGAGTAATCCTCTCCTCTCTTACTTAGGCTTGTGGGGGTTCGATTCCCCCATGAGCCATTCATACACTACAACTTGCACCTCTCTCTTAAGGGGAGCCATCCTGGTGGGTGGCTCTTCTTTACATTTGACCGCCCGCCCACAGTCGTGCCGGGCGGTGTTTTGTCAATAGGCAATGTTCACAAATTTTTCGTGCAAATTTTGTGCAATTTGCACTGTTGACTTTTATCCCAAAATCGGTTATACTAATTACAGAGGTTGAGAGAGAGCACAAGCTGAACCAAGAAAAAAAAATAAAAAAAGTGCTTGACAACGAGAAACAATGGTGCTATAATGATTATAGTAAATGAAAGAGAGGTAACTTAAAATGATGAATTTAGAATTATTTGGAACTTTTGTAGGACTTAACATTATCAATGTTATTATTCAGACAGTAAAGAGTATTTGTACTGTGAAATGTGGTAAAGGGGTCGCCGCACTTGTAAATGCCCTTGCTTATGGTCTTTACACTATCGTAACAATTTATATGTTATGCGACCTTGATTTGTGGGTAAAGGCAGGAGTTGTTGCTCTTTGTAACTTAATCGGTGTATACATTGTAAAATGGGCAGAAGAAAAGGCTCGCAAGGATAAACTTTGGAAAGTTGAAATGACTGTTCGTGACTATCACACAGAAAGACTTGCAAGTGCTTTGAAAGACCTTGACATTCCATTCAATTACATTGAGAGTGTTGGCAAGTATACAATTTTCAATGTTTACTGTGCAACACAGAAACAGAGTGCAACAGTAAAAGGAATTGGTGCAGAGTGCCGAGCAAAATTCTTTGTAACTGAAACAAAAAATTTCTAAAAAGTTTCCAAAAGGGGTTGACAACTTCAGCCCCTTGTGGTATACTTAATGTATCAAATGAAAGAGAGAGAACAGACCAATGGATAGAAGAATTAACTACAGATTAGTAATTGACACAGAAACTTGCCCAGTAGATACAACTTTTGAAGGTGTTTCACCTTATAATATGTGGGTTTATGATGCCGGTTGGGCGGTAGTAGACAAGCGTGGCAATGTTTATAAAACAAGAAGTTTCATTGTAGATGAAATTTTCAACCACGAAGAAGAACTAATGCAATCAGCCTACTATGCAAGAAAGATTGCAAAGTATAAAGAAGAAATTGCACAAGGCTTACGAATTGTGGCAAGTTTCTATGAAATTAGAAAAACCCTTTGTGAAGATATTGCCGAATTTGAAATCAATGAAGTGTATGCACACAATATGAGATTTGATTATGGCACTCTCAATAATACTCAAAGATGGTTGACAAAATCAAAATATCGTTACTTCTTCCCTTATGGTATGGAGATTTGCGACACACTCAAAATGAGCCGTCAAGTAATCGGCACAATGCCAACTTACAGAAAATTCTGTGAAGAAAATGGTTATTTAACAAAAACAGGTGCTTTGAGATTTACGGCAGAAATCTTGTATCGTTTCATTTCAAAAGATAATGAGTTTGTGGAAAGCCACACTGGTCTTGAAGATGTAATGATTGAAAAAGAAATTCTTGCTTACTGTTTCAAACAACACAAAAAAATGGAAAGACACCTTTGGGCGAGTGCTTAAAGGTGTTGACAAACTTCCAAGAGTGTGTTATAATAAGACTATGAAAGAGAGGTAATGAACCATGAGAAAAGTAAAATTTTTATCCAAGTTAATGGCTTTGATTTATTTGTTCCACGAATTTGGAAACGGAAATTTGAAAGTAACCACAGTTCTTGATGACGAGGGTTGTTGGGTTGGTAAAGTAATTCTTGAAAGTACAAATGAGCCTGCGGTTGATGATAAAGAGTTCGCAGACTTCTACACAAAAGCAATTTGCCAGGAGGTGTTATAATGGAAAATTATTGTTGTCCAGAGTGCGAAAGCACAATGATTGATGTGTTCGACGAGAAAGATTGCGAAATCAATTTGGAAGATGAAAGCGTATACTTGCGCCAAGCCATGACTTGCAGAGAGTGTGGGCATGAGTTTACGATAATTGTGCGCGCCGACTTAACAAACATCAAAGTTGATAGGTATTAAAAAGGCTTGGGAGAAATCCCGAGCCTTTAATTTTGGCGCGCCGCAGGCGAACGCATGCGGCGAGAATTTCCATTATACCACCCTTTCAGCAATTTGTCAAGCAAAATCTTGTCGGCAATTTGTACAAAAAATTTTCCCGAAATTTGTGCAATCTGCCAGTTGTATTTTTGAGTGGGGCGTGGTATACTATTATTGTCGGTAGGGAGTGGCGAGTGAGCCACAGAAAAAAAAATAAAAAAAAAACTATTGACAAATTTTTAAATGTATGTTATAATAATTATAGAAAGAAAGGAAAGAGGATTTCAAAAAGCCAAAGGGCAAAAAAATAAAAAAAAAAGTTGAAAAAACCTCTTGACAAACTTTCAAAGTAATGTTATAATAACAATGTAAACAAAACAACACAGAAATCACAGAAAGGTTAAATGGTGGTAAAAATGGAAAAGATGACAAATGTAAAGGCTCTTGATTATGTTCTTGCAAATTGCGAAATCTCTGACGAGGTTCGTGCGAAGTTAGAAACAATGAAGGCACAGTTTGTGAAGAAGAATTCCGCAGACCGTAAGCCAACCGCAACACAGACCGAAAACGCAGGTTTGAAGGTTGCCATTGTTGAGGGTATGGTAGAGGGTACTAAGTACACTATCACAGACTTAATGAAGTCTATCCCTGAACTTGCCGACCTCTCAAATCAGAGAGTGTCTGCCATTGTTCGTCAGTTAAAGGACGAGGGAACACTTGTTCGTGAGGAAATCAAGCGTAAGGCTTATTTCTCTCTTGCCGAAACTGATGTTGAGGTAGAGGGCGAGGACGAATAGTCCTCCCCTCAAATGAGGGAAAAAAAGTGCTTGACAACCTAATCGACCTTTGGTATAATAGAGGTATAGAAAGTGAGGTGTTCCTTTATGGAAAATGCAATTAAACAGGTTATGGAAATCACAGGGTATACCCAAGCCAAAGCCGAAAAGTATTTCAAACAAGTGCAAAAGGACTTGACCGAGGACTGTGCCGAAACAAGTGTTGAGGATGTGTTAGAGGTTATTCGCATTGAGAAAAAGGTAAAAGACAATGGTATTAAGACCGTTGCGAGAGCCGAAACCCCTAAAAAAGCCCCAACTGTCTACAAATTCGACACAGAAAAGGCAAAAAATCGCAAAAAAGACGAGGAAAAAGTCGAAATTGTACAAAAAATTGCCGAATTTATGCAAACTTTCGTGCAAAATGCCGAAATTGTGAACGAAGGACAGAAAATTTCCTTTGAAATTGGCGAAAATTCGTACAGTTTGACCTTAACCAAGCACAGAAATGCGAAAAAATAGTGCAATTTGTATAAAAAAGATAGAGAATTGGCAAAATCGACAAGGTTTTGCCGATTTTTTTTGTGCATTTTGCCTATTGACAAGCACCCCGGTTTGTGGTATAATGGACCGGCCGCGCACAAGCGCCACGGCCGGAATTTTAGCTTTGGTAGAAGTTCACAAATTTTTATTCTCAATTTTGTGCAATTTGTACATTGACTTTTACTCCCGAAATTGGTATACTAATTACAGAAAGAGAGGTAGTAAACCATGAGAAAAGGTTATGCAATGTACAAGGAAAAGAAAACTTTAATAGAAATCACATTGCGAAATGGAAAAGTTATCAAAGAATACTTGACACAAACTCAAGTTGGTGGTATAATAAAAACAGAAAAAGTAATCGCAGTAAAGAGAGGATAATGAAATGGCTAAAACAGAAAATCAGAAATTAAGAGAATGGTGTTACAAGGAATTAGAAGTTTGCAGAAGAGTTTGCAAAACAAGAGAAGAAATGAGAACGCATTGTACTTTTTGTCTTGGGGCAGTACAGTATGCACAGTCTATTGGTTTAGTAACTTACGAAGAAGTTGACCGTTGGTGGGATGACATTCGTGAAGAGTTTTGGCACGGAGATTTTGGGGTTGACAAATAACCAAAATTTTGGTATAATAGTTATAGAAACGAAAGAGAGGGAATGCAAATGACAATGTATGTTACACCTAATGAAATGACTGTTATCAAAATGAATTTACTTGGCGGAATGTATGAGTTCATTGGTCAAGATGAGGATGCTTACGCAGAATGGATTGCGCTCTGTCCCGACGAACCAACCGAGGATGATTTGAAAGAAATTGCCGAGGATGATGAACTTTGGGTTTCGGCTTGTGAACTGTTTGGTCGTTTAGTAAAACGATACGGATTAAATTAGAAAGGGGGTAGGGTAATGAAGATTTATTTTATCGTATGTGCGGTTATGCTTATTCTTGTTTACATTAGAATTATGGGCGAACTGATTGCGTTCCGTAAGGCTCACCCAAACGCAGTATTCAAGAAGAGTAACTTCTTCAAGTTCATTGCGGATTTGGCTAAACTCCTCATCGTATTCTCGATACCATTATTCAATTTACTTGTATTCTATGGTGTGATGTTTAGAGTTACGGATGAAGAAATCGAACAAGTAATCAAGGACAAGTGCGAGGTGTATTAGTACCTCGCATTTTGCGGGCCGCCGACGGCAGTCTAGGCCCGAATTTCCGCCCTCACACCCCATATGCAAATTTCTCTGTACTTCTAGCAAGTTTTTCTTTTTATTTAATTTTTCCCGAAAATCAATCGCATTGCACGGCCCGGCGACGCTCGCCTCAGGCCGAACTTCGCACCCCGACACCATATGCAAATTTTTGCGTACTTCTAGGGGCTCGCGCCCCTCACATATGTTTTCCTGAAACTTTGACGCCCCGGCCCCGACCACACATATCGAAAGGTCCGATTACAAAAGTGGTTTAACTAATTTCTGCGGGCGCATAGTCGGGGTCGCCGCATATTGGGAATTCACGGAATTCCCAAGAGAGGTTTGCTCTTGGAGCATAGCTAGGGTTATCAGATTGCCAAAATTTAGGACCAATTGTCACCCTGACGAGTTGTTGTCTTCGGACTTGATTTTTTATATAAAATTTGCTATAATAATAGGGGGGAGTTAAAATAAGACCGGTTCATCTGAACCAGAAGCACGGAAATTGATTTTATAAAAAAATTTTGTTATAATATATACATAGAAAGAAATAATAAGTAACTTTGCAAAGGAGATTATACTCATGTTTAAACAGGAAGATATTTTAAGACAGCTCCAGGAGGGAGCAGACGCAGGTGCAATCGCTAAGCAGTTTGCGGACGCGTTAAACGCAGCAATTGCCCAGAAGAACGCAGAAGATGCGGCTAAGAACCAGAAGATTGCAGAAAAGGTAGCACGCATGCAGGCTATCGTAGACGAGGTGTTCGACTTCATTGACGAATTCTATCCAGAGTTTGCCGTTCCAGCAGAAGCAAGAAAAGAAGTAACAGGCGAGGCTATTGTAGATGCAATGGAGCAGGCTAAGCAGGAAGTTGCTCAGTTGACTGCCTTCTTAAAGAACCATAATCTTGCAGACCAGAAGCCAAAGATGAACATCAAGCCAGCTGCGGCTCAGGCACCAAATCCTGACGCAATTGCGGCATTCCTTCGAGCAAATGGATTAGCGTAAAAATAAGCCCCTTGACGAGAACACGTCAGGGGGTATTTTCATTCTAAATTTTGGCTCGTAGATTAAAAAAAGAAAAGGCTTTTCCCAGTGAGGGGAAAGCCTTATTTTTATTGCAGTTTTATTTATTTAACGGTAACGGTCACGATGAAATGTGGTGCATGTTCCAGGCGAGCCGGGCGCACGCCATCTTCACCAAATCTCACATTTCTAATGAACGAACGCAGTGAGTTCATTAACCAACAGCCAAAGCATCAAGGTCAATATTACTCATATCTACACTCAAATCAACTAACCTCATAGCCTCACTAATAGGGTCCCAATCCTCAGTCACCCATCTCAGATAACCCTCTACATCAGTTCCAAAAGAAGGAGAACTTACTGTCTGCGGTTTCGCCTTAGGTGCAGCTTTCTTCTCTTCTCTCTTAGCAACTTCCTTCTCTACCTGTTTCTTCGCTGGCTTATCTGCGCCTTTCATATAGTCAAAAGGATTATCATATTCAGTAACTCCACCTTGAGGGTCAATATGTCCAATAACTCTGCCATCATGCACCATTAAACTTTCATATTTACCTTTCTCAGTAAGCACATAAATAATCTCTCTGTCTGTTCTTCTTAATTGATTAAATTCTTTTCTTGGGTATACGTGAACTTCTAAATTGTGATAGTCCCCGACATGCCCCCTAGCATCTCTTATGTCCATTTCGCCTCCTTCGGAGTCTCAATGGACTCCTATTTCAAAAATGATATTTTCTATTTCTT
>JAEIGA010016875.1_pt1 | contig 11110 bp, 11 predicted proteins | sample 9270691 | NCBI WGS metagenome assembly JAEIGA01 (sample SAMN17057246, study PRJNA624740) | gut metagenome | biome: biome; isolation source: fecal sample | host: Bos grunniens | place: China: Xizang | collected 2019 | reverse complement strand
GGCCTCTGCTGCCGGTTTCTGGTCAATATCCGTATATGGATTTGTCAATGAGCTATGTGTAGACAGACATGCAGCACCTCCGAATACTGCCGGATATTCACAGAGTGCATATGAAGATATGAGTCCGCCGCAGCTGCTGCCAATCACGAATGTATGTGACGCATCGGTCCATGTGGAATACAGACTGTCCACAAATGGCTTCACTTCCTCCACAACAAAACGGAGATATTCGTCTCCGAGTGGTCTGAACCCCTCAGGTAATGTCCCTGCTGCGATATGTACGCAGATTTCAGACGGATAGTACTCCTCATATCTCAATGGACTGTTGTCAATTCCGACAACGATGCATGGCCTGATCTCTCCAGCTTTGATGAGCCTTGACAGGCATTCGTCCACACCCCATTCCTGGTTGTTCCATGTGATGGTAGCGTCGAACAGATTCTGTCCGTCATGCATGTATATGACGTCGTATTTCTTTGCGGAATCATAATCTTCCGGTGTCCAGATGCGTAAGTTCCTTGCTTCTACATACTTAGATGAGAAGTCATTGTAAATGGTCAATGTGCCGGCTATGTCGCCTGCCTGGCTGCTGCAGCCAGCCAAGGCGACTGCCGCCAAGATGAAGGTATATAATCTTTCCATGATCGTATGTTTTCCTTTCTGCCTTCTGTATGACTTCAGGATAGCTTTATGTTCTCTTCGAGCAGGTCAAGTAGGTCATCGATATCCTCGTATGACTTTGCTGTGGTCAGGACTGTCAGCAACCTGCATTCCTCCTGAGTACCAACCTCCACACAGATGAAGTTACATGTAAGACCGTCTTCGGTAGGGAATTCGAAGCCGCATGCAGTCTTGCCGAGGAAGTCATATTCACATATAGGGCTTTCTTCCGTTTCAGCTGCAGCATCTCCCATAAGCTCGTCGTATGTACCTTCGGCTTCCATAAAGACATCGGATCCTTCCGGCATAGGACCGTAGCTTATTATTATCGACCTCGGATCACCTCCGTTGGCTGAGATGTCAATCATTGCACACTCCCTTCCATCTGGCTCAGTGTATGATTCTGTCTCTGCTGTCCATATTTCAGGGATGGACAATGTCACTCCCTTGTACTCGATCTTCTTTAGCTGTATCATGTCTTAAGATTTGTTTAATTATCTACAAATATATGCTTTTCTGCCCAGCTTTTCTTCTATAATGCAGATTATTTCACCGATACTTTCGGCAGGTCACACCATTGAGTGGTATAGTGAGGAGATTGTTTTTCACTGCTTGACCTGATGTGACCGCTGCCCTGTATGGCTAGCCTTATGGCTCCGTCACCGTATGCGCGCTTGATGGAATCAAGGGCAGTCGTGATCTTCTTCTCCTTTTCTACAGCTTCAGTATCCTCAAAGAGTGAATGCATCATGTGTTCTTGATCGAGGATATGTGTGGCAATGACCCCGGCTTTCTTGTACCCATATCCGGTACGGTATAGTTCCTTGGCAGCCTGAACGGCACTGGTTATTATCGTTCTATGTTCTGAGGTAGGGGTGTTGAATGAAACGAGTGAGCTGGCATGAGTCTGGGGAAGATTCTCCTTGAAACGGTTGGTGTAGGCGAACACTGCCATCTCTCCAGTCACCGAATGCTGCTTGCGCAGTTTCTCCGCCATGGAGGAGGCGAAGTTTGCAATCTGTTCCTGAAGCTCTTTCAAATCATATATCTCTGTTGAGAAACTGCGTGATACGCATATGGACTGTTTGGACTCGAATCCGTCTTCAAACTCGATGCAGGGGATGCCATGCAGTTCCTTCCATGTACGTACACCGGTTATGCCCATCATGTTCTGAACTGCCGCTTCCGGCAACTGTGTGAAATCGTATGCTGTCTTGATGTATCTTGCGTGAAGCTTTGCAGATGATCGCCTGCCGATTCCCCATACGTCTTCAATAGGGAACTTACGAAGAACCTTCTCGATATCTTGAGGCCTGTGCATATAGCATCCGCCCTTGAGCTTGGGATACTGCTTGCAAAGCTTTGAGGCTATCTTGGCAAGTGTCTTTGTGGGAGCGATTCCTACAGATACCGGAATCGAAGTCATTTTCCAGCACTGCGCAGATATCAGTTTGGCATACTTGTCAAAGTCGATGTTGCTGATGCCACGCAGATCCAGGAATGCTTCGTCGATCGAGTAGACCTCGACTGCAGGGGCAAATTCCTCCAGCACCCAGCGGACCCTCTGCGACATGTCGCCATACAGGGCCATGTTTCCGGAGAATACAGTAACGCCATGTTTCTCTACAAGATTCTTTATCTTGAAGAACGGGTCACCCATCTTGATGCCGAGCGCCTTTGCCTCGTTGCTGCGTGCAACGGCGCATCCGTCATTGTTTGAAAGGACAATGACGGGCTTGCCCTGCAGATCCGGTCGGAAGACCCTCTCGCAGGATACGAAGAAATTATTACAGTCGGCAAGAGCAAACATGGATCTACATCTTCTTGATAACCCATGTGACAATACCCCAAATGAGAAAGTTGTTTTCAGGGGTTACTTCTATCGGCTTGTATGTGGTGTTGTTTTCGTTGGCAGGCATCAGTGTGATGCTGTGTTCGCCGATCTCGACTCTCTTGACGGTGTATTCTCCGTCGATATAGCATACGGCCTTGCAGTTGTTGTAAGGGTCAATCGAGCGGTCTACTATGATTATATCCCCCTCATCCATTCCTGCATCTACCATTGAGACTCCGTCCACCCTAAAAAAGAAAGTGGATGCCCTATGTCTTACGAGAAGCCTGATCAGATCGAGCTTCTCACGGATGTCTTCTGCCGGAGAGGGAAATCCGGCCTTTACATTGCCGAGCAATCCGCTCTCATAGGTGCATTCCTCATCTATGCTTTGGGGTATGAATCTAACCATAGTATTTATTGAATGAAAGTGGAAACTCAAATGTACTGTTTTTCAGATATATTAGCAACTGATAATTCCGCTTTGCTAACAAATATAGATGAATGTGAACAGGAAATGAGTAAATTTGCCTTATGGAATACCTTTCAAAACAAAGATACGTTGAAATTGCGACCGAGTTGAATCATCTCATCAACGTGGTCTATCCCGAGGTTAGGGAAATGGTAGCAGAGACCAGCGCGCAAGGGGATAGGAGCGAGAATGCCGGATACCGTGAAGCAAGACGCAGACAAGCAAAGACTATCAGCCGTATCCGTTTCCTGCAGAAGATTCTGGAGCATTCACGCGTAATCGATCCTGATGCACTTCCTAAAGACAGAGTCTGCCTTCTGAGTCGGGTGGAATTCACGAACCTCTCGACAAATACCCGTATGAAATTCGAGATAGTCAGTCCGCATGAAATGAACCTGGAGGCTGGTAAGATTTCACTGAAATCTCCAATAGGCGCAGCCTTGATGGGCAGGAAAGCCGGCGAAACCGTAGAAGCTCATACGCCTTCAGGAATACTTCGCTTGAGAATTGAAAGTATCACGCCGGATTGAGGTGTGTGCAGGGTGCCCACTCTCCAGATATATGACTCCACAATCTGTGAAACCGTACTTTGTCAGAACATGTTTCATGATTACATTGTCCCTTCCCTTTCAGAACACTGAAATCGGATTAGCCACGTGCTGATGTAATTAGCTGCTTAGCGATATCATATCCTTCCTGATACAATGCTCTCATCTTATCTGTATCCTTCTCCATTCTGCCAACCTCGATTGGCTTGACAGGACGGATGACATATATCTTACCTTCGTTTTCAAGCTTCTCGATAAGGTCCAACGTCCTATTATAGACTGCATTACGTTGGTGCAATGCAGCTTGAAGATTAGGATATCGCTTGTACATGATTTTTGCCAGAGGCATCTTACGATCTTTCTTCCTGTATCCCTTGTTGCGGGTCAGAACCACGACCATCTTCTTATAGCCTTGGCTCATCGGATACTCTATAGGAATCGAATCGACTATGCCACCATCAAGCATGGGAATGCCGTCCACATATGTAACAGGGGAGACGAAAGGAAGACTGCTTGATGCGCGGACTATATCCATGACCCTTTTCGATGATTCCTTCTCCTCAAGGTACTCAGCTTTACCTGTAAGACAGTTGGTCGTCACCATCACAAACCTATCGGGATTCGAGAAGTATGCATCATAGTCATACGGGATGATCTTTTCCGGAAAATCCTCAAACAGCAGTTTGAAGTCCATGATGCACTTCTGAGTCAGAAGATACTTGAATCCGACATAATGGTGCTCATCCATAAGGTCAATGTTGCTCTTCTTGGCACGTCCACGTTGGCCGGACATATAGGATAATCCGTTACACGCTCCCGCACTTACGCCCACAGTTAACGGAAAGCGTATTCCATGATCCATGAAGCAGTCGAGCACTCCGCAAGTGAAAACTCCTCGGAGACCTCCTCCCTCGAGCACAAGGACTGTTTTGTTATCTATCTTCATTGGTGTCTGCATTGATCGATTCACATGCTGTAGCGAGTGCCAAGATGCTTTACCATGTGTTTCATCGTGTGCCCGAAGAAATCCTTGTCATCAAGATATACGAATCCTAGCCTTTTATAAAGTTCTTCAGCCTGTGGCTTATCCGTGTCCACGATGAGTCCTGCCACTTTATGTCCCAGTGAGGCGGCATGCATGCACTGAGCATCTATGAGTCTTGATGCGATACCTCTTCCCCTATACTCCGGGAGCACCCCTACTGAATCTATATAGAACTCTCCCACTTCGGTTTCCTTCAGCTTGGCAAATCCGGAGTCCGGGCCGAGCATGTCAACGACAGGCTGTTTCAGCCTTTGATAGTCAGCTCCGTCATAAGCGCAGACAGCTCCTGCTACCTTGCCGTCAATCTCCGCCACGAGAGTGTTCTCATAGCTGTAGATGGTCTCCTCACTTGCAGCTATCACGGTTATGTGTGCGTGAAGTTCTTCATATGAGATTCCATTGGATTCCAATATGTCATCCACCGGCCATGCGAGCAGGAAGAGCTCAGCAATCTGTGATGCGACTTCCTTATCTGCCTTTCTTATGATCATCTTCATATCCGAGACCTTCTTTGTCACTCCTGTCGGGCTGTAAAATATGCTACCCAAGTCTTACCGCAGTACCGGAGGCTGTAACCATAAGCATTCCTCCACCTTCACCAAGCACTTCGTAATCCACGTCGATTCCGACAACGGCATCAGCTCCCATAGCTATTGCTCTGTCCTCAAGTTCCTTCAGGGCCTTGGTCCTTGCTGAGAGAAGCTCGTTCTCATATGAGCTTGAACGTCCTCCTATGATGTTGCGGATGCTTGCTCCGAAATCTTTGAAGAAGTTAACTCCACTGATTACCTCGCCGAATACGATTCCTTTGTATTCCGTGATTGTGCGTCCTTCAATGGACTGTGTTGTTGTAAGTATCATAAGTCAGAATTTTATTGTCTGCTGATTTAGTATGAATATTTATTTTAGTAATGGTACGGACTGCTGTTATTCGTAAATGGTCGCGACTATTCTTCTTGAGCCTCCATTGTTACGGAATTCGCAGAGATAGATCCCTTGCCACGTGCCTAAATTCAGCCGGCCATTGGTAATCGGAATTGTCAGGCTTACGCCAAGGAGCGATGACTTTGCGTGTGCCGGCATGTCATCAGGGCCTTCCATAGTGTGTTCATAATATGGCTCCTTTTCCTTTACCATATGGTTCAGAATGGCTTCCATATCCGTACGCACATCAGGATCATAGTTTTCATTGATAGATAGGGCACATGAAGTGTGCTGAATGAATAAATTCAGCATACCGACTTGTGGGAGTGGTTTCGGAAGATGTTCAAGAATCTCCTGGGTCACTAAATGACATCCTCTGCGTCTTCCTGAAAGATGGAATGTTGTCTGATGAATCATATTTTATAGGCGGAACGGCTTTCGTCCGTGGATCAAAATCGTAAATTCAACTATTAACGGATATTATAATATCAGTAGGCAAAGATATCGAATTCCTTTGATGTTACAAGACGGATATCAAAATAGATTCTATCCGAATATCTTCATCCGGCAGATACCCTTTACATATATATCGATGCTCTCTTGGATCTTCTTGCCGGAAATGATACCGATGAACCTTATGGTCATATTTCCGTTTGACTTGGGGACAGGGATTCAAATTGATTCCTTGCAACGAGTCCCATTGTCATACGGAGATTGATTTCCGAGACGGGTATAAATATAGGGAAATCACCATGGCATATCATCTGGTCAACCCCAAGGAATCCCTCATAATGCCCTACAAGGGAATCATCAAGTATGACAGTCAGATCCTCGCGTATGCCAGTCAGAGTGTCTCGTGATATATATCCGGCAATAGTGTCTTCGATATCGTCGTTACTGGCAAGGATGTTTCTGCTGTAAGCGCCGTTCCTGGATTCGAACAGGGAGTAACCGATGAAATCGATGCCTTCATGATGACATTCAAAGAGCATGGCGCATTCCTTTATTATCTCAAACCTTTGCTCTACTATCACAGAGCCCTGTTTGTCAATTGTTTTTCTGCACCATCCTTTGTCGCTCTCGGAAAGCCCCTTCCTGACAAATCGGATCCCTTTCCCGCTGCCTGACAGTGGTGACTTCAGAACTGCACTCTCATAGGCTGAAATGAACGCCTCAATCTCATCGACACTCTTTGCGACGATTCTGTAATCGGGCCTGATGACCTGTGGATCTATACAGTTTAGGCGTGAATGCACATCCAAGGCAAATTCACGCCTGGAGTAGCTGCGAATGAACTGCAGTTCTTCTTCTGAAGGTAGGGCTGATGGATCAACGCCTTCATTGATGAACCGTTTCTTAAGTGAGTGATTCCATCCCCAAGGGATAATCTGACGGCGTTGTTTGTTGGACCGCCTGAGATGTTCGGATATGTCTGTATTCTCTTTTGCAAATCCCAAGGCTGACCTTGGGGGTACGAAGTTCTCGTCCCCATTGGCAATGCACAGGTCGTGCTCCGGGTTGAAGATATATATCTGTTCTGACATCCTTATTCCGTTGTTCCTGTGATGATGACTTTCGTGGCTATTTCAATTTAGTAGCGAAGGATCGGTTGGGTTAAACTTTGCTCCGAAGAACTTACCGTTTCTGCAGGCATCCTGTACTACAGACCCAGGTGCTACAACTCCACCCTGGGAATGTCCGAGAAGGCCGATCCTGCTGATATACCTGCGACTGTATTTATTTTCCGATGCAGAAGCGGCTGAAGATGTTGATGAGTACGTCCTGGCTGCTGATACCTTCAGAGATCGAAGATATGGCATAAATGCACTCACGGATGTCCTGACTGACGAGGTCAGTAGGTGTGCCGACTGCGAGGCCTTCCTGTGCGCGGAGCAGGGAGGTGCGGGCGTCTGAGAGAGCCTGGACGTGACGTTGATTTGTAACGAGTGTCGAGTCGCTGTCCGCAAGGAGATCGCGTTGGGATTCTGCCAGAATTGCCCTCAGATTTGTGATACCATCACCAGTTTTAGCCGAAATTGCTATGATTGGAGCCTTAACTGTCTCAGAATTGCTGCCATTAATAATATTTGATGTAATTCCCTTATTATTAAGTAGAGAAACAATGTAGTTTGTTATGATAACATTTTTGTTAACATCACTTATGTCGGTTTTGTTAAGCAAAATAACCAATTTCTGACTCTTAAAATCGACTTTATCGATAATCTCACGGACTGTCTCACATGTGCTCTCCAAGTCTCGTGTCAAGTCTATCATTCCGATCACGATCGTTGCCTCTGAAATCTTCTTGAATGTCCTTTCAATTCCTATTTTCTCAACAAATTCAGATGTCTCCCTAAGTCCTGCAGTGTCGATGAAACGGAACAGGATACCGTCTATGTTCAGTGTTTCTTCAATGGTATCTCGTGTTGTTCCATGTACATCGGAAACGATGGCGCGGTCCTCGCCGAGAAGAGCATTAAGGAGTGTGCTCTTGCCGGTATTTGTTGCGCCGGCGATTGCGACAGGTACTCCGTTCTTGATTGCATTTCCAAGCTTGAATGAGTCGATCAGACTTGATATGTGTCCGATCAGTTCTGATATAAGTGAGTTCAGTCTGCTCCTGTCTGCAAATTCAACTTCCTCTTCGCTGAAGTCAAGCTCGAGCTCCATCAGTGAAACAAGTTCCAGAAGTTCACTGCGCATGTCTCTCAATTCAGATGAGAAACCACCCTTCATCTGTTTGAATGCGATGCGGTGCGCGGCGGCGTTCTGCGAAGCTATGACGTCAGCCACTGCCTCCGCCTGCGCAAGATCCATCTTGCCATTTAAGAAAGCCCTCTGCGTAAACTCGCCGGGCTCGGCTGCGCGGGCTCCGGCAGAGTATAGAAGAGACATGATTTCTGACACTATATACGAAGAAGCATGACACGAGATCTCTACAGAATTCTCTCCTGTATATGAGTGAGGAGCGCGGAATACACTTACCAGTACTTCGTCAATAATATCTTTGTCTGACTTTTTTTTATCAGGATTCGAGGTGCTATCTTTTACTTCCGATAAAGTGTTATAATTACTTGATATGCAATTATTAGAATTATTGTATATAATTCCAAACTTTAAGGTGTATCCTGGCGCTTCTGATATGGTACCCTTGCGGCATGTCACAACCTTGTCAGCTATTGCCAATGCGTCCGGACCACTGACCCTGATCACTGAAATCGCTCCTGTTCCGGGCACCGTAGCTGGCGCGCATATCGTATCTTCGTTTCTTATATACATCGTTCGGGTTATTTGCTGATTAAAAACCTTGCAAAATTATCACAAAATTCCTATCTTCGCAAGGTTTTACGCGCGAGTATGTGTGCGTGTGTATATGTCACAGTAAAAGGAAACGCTATGTGTAAACGATCGTCAGTCGGAACATATCTGAGAATGAACGCATTACATGATAATGCATATTCTTCTGTCTTTCCTGTTACTATTATTGTCGGCCAGTTTCTCTAATTGAGGAAATGGTCGTTTTTTTATGAAATATAAATCTAAACACGATATAAAATGAAACTTAAAGCAACACTTCGTCTGGAGAACGGCATGGAATTCCACGGCTGGAGCTTCGGTAGCGCTGAAGCGGTAAGCGGAGAGGTCGTATTCAACACCTCGATGGTCGGTTACCCTGAGCAGCTTACCGATGCGACATACAGCGGACAGATCCTTTGCCTCACTTATCCGCTCATCGGCAACTATGGTGTTCCTTCTGAGGAACTTATGGCTGAACAGCTTTCCAAGAATCTTGAGTCTGACAGAATTCATCCGAAGGGCCTCATCGCCTTCGATGTATGTGAGGACTATAGCAATTGGGAAGCGGTCAAGGGTCTCGAGGAGTGGATGAAAGAGCAGAACCTTACAGGTATCTGCGGCATCGATACTCGTGAGCTCACAAAGATTCTGAGAGAAAAGGGCTCCATGAAGGGTGAGATCATCCCTGAAGGCGCATCAAAGCCAGTGGAAGCAGCTAAGCCTTCCCCTGCTGACGTGTGCTGCAAGGAAGTGATTGTCTACAAGGCAGAAAAGGTTCAAGAGGTTGAGAACATCAACGGAAGCAAGGCGGCGACGACAGCCGGCAAGAAGGTGGTTATCGTTGACCTCGGCGTGAAGCACAGCATCATCCGCGGCCTGCTCGCAAGAGGATCCGAAGTTATCCGTGTTCCATTTGACTATGACTTCACAACTCTCGAGTATGACGGTGTATACGTGTCCAACGGCCCTGGATGCACATGCAACTGCGAAGCAACTGTGGAAAACCTCAAGAAGGCTCTCGCAGGCAACAAGCCGGTATTTGGCCAGGGCATGGGATACCACCTCATCGCAAAGGCAGCAGGATGCGAGCTAGTAAGACTTGAGCACCCGCATAGAAGTGCAAACCAGCCGGTACGCAAGGAAGGTACAAACCGCACATACATCTCTGCGCAGAATACATACCGTGCAGTGAAGGCAGCCTCTATCCCTTCAGATTGGGAAGTGTATTTTACAAACCTCAATGATGGCGCAATAGATGGCATCCGTCACAGGACCAAGCCGTTCATCGGCCTGAACTTCGCCCCAGAGGTGTGCGTAGGCCTTGCGGAAAATGTTACACCACTTGACGAATTTGTATCGAAATTATAAATCTCAGTTCTATGATGAAGTTGTAAAAACCATGGCCGCCCGTGGCCTTGTGAACGGTCGAGAGTGCCTTTAGAGAAAGTCCGGTGGACTTTCGTGCACGAACAGAAGGGCTTTAGCCCGCCGGCCGGGACCCGCTCAGAAGGAGTGGGAGGGATTTAGTTTTTACAACTTAGTCATAGAACGCTGCATATAAGATTATGATTGACAACAGCATAAAGAAAGTACTCGTGCTCGGTTCGGGAGCACTCAAGATCGGTCAGGCCGGAGAGTTTGACTACTCAGGATCGCAGGCCCTCAAGGCTCTCAAGGAGGAAGGAATCGAAACCATCCTCATAAACCCGAACATCGCGACAGTTCAGACATCTGAGCAGGTTGCAGACAAAGTATACTTCCTCCCCGTTACAGCATACTTTGTAGAGAAAGTGATCCAGAAGGAAGCACCTCAGGGTATCCTCCTCGCATTCGGTGGCCAGACAGCCCTGAACTGCGGTGTGGACCTCTATGAGGCAGGCATCCTCGAGAAATATAATGTAAAGGTGCTGGGAACTCCAGTCCAGGCTATCATGGATACTGAGGACCGTGAGTTCTTCAATGCCAAGCTTGCCGAAATCAACGTAAAGACAATCAAGTCTCATGCAGTTGAGACTGTAGAGGCTGCAAAGGAAGCTGCAAAGGAACTTGGCTACCCGGTAATCGTTCGCGCAGCATACGCACTCGGCGGACTCGGATCTGGCTTCTGTAATAATGAAGAAGAACTTGTGACCCTTTGCGAAAGCTCATTCTCATTCTCTCCTCAGGTGCTCGTGGAGAAGTCTCTCAAGGGCTGGAAGGAGATCGAGTACGAGGTGATGCGTGACCGCTATGACAACTGCATCGCCATCTGTAATATGGAGAACTTCGACCCTCTCGGAATCCATACCGGTGAGTCGATCGTAGTGGCTCCGACACAGACTCTCAGTGCGAAG
>JAEIGA010016874.1_pt1 | contig 11110 bp, 8 predicted proteins | sample 9270691 | NCBI WGS metagenome assembly JAEIGA01 (sample SAMN17057246, study PRJNA624740) | gut metagenome | biome: biome; isolation source: fecal sample | host: Bos grunniens | place: China: Xizang | collected 2019 | reverse complement strand
TACGTTCAGGTGCTAAAGACCATGGTCGTGGCAACCAAATCGAAGGTCGTCTCGAAAAAGGTCAAAAAGTAGTTGTTATCGAAGACCTTATCTCTACTGGCGGTAGCTGTATCGAAGTTGTAAACGTGCTTCGCGAAGCTGGTGCTGAAGTGCTTGGTGTAGCAAGTATCTTCACTTATGGCATGAAAAAAGGTCTCGACCGCATGGCTGAAGCTAACGTTATCAACTATAGCCTCTCTAACCTCGACACTCTCGTAGAAGTTGCTGCTGAAGAGGGTTATATCAAAGCTGAAGACAAAGAACGTCTTATCAAATTCCGCAATAATCCATCGGACGAATCTTGGATGAAGTAACTCCCTTCGGTCGTGTCAACAGTCAACAGACAACGGTCGACAGACCGTAACCGACTGTAGACTGTAGACTATAGACAGTAGACTATAAAAATTATGCGTCACTTAATAGATCCTACCGATTTCACTGTTGAAGAAATCGAACAACTTATGCTTTGTGCATTGGATATCATCGACAATCGCGCTAAATATGCCGATGCTTGTCGTGGCAAAAAATTGGCTACTCTATTCTATGAGCCAAGCACACGCACACGCCTCAGTTTCACTGCTGCCATGATGGAATTAGGGGGCAACGTACTCGGATTCTCCGATGCTGCCAACTCATCGGTTAGTAAAGGTGAAACCGTTGCCGACACAGCTCGCGTGATATCTCAATTTGCCGACATTATTGCTATGCGTCACCCTAAAGAGGGTGCACCATTCATTGCATCGCAATATGCATCTATCCCAGTGATTAACGCTGGCGATGGCGGTCATAGTCACCCTACGCAAACACTCACCGACCTTCTCACTATCCGTCGCGAACTTGGTCGTTTCGACCATCTTACTGTTGGTGTTTGTGGCGACTTGAAATATGGTCGCACAGTGCACTCGCTCATCAAAGCAATGGGTAGATACGAAGGTGTGAAATTCGTACTTATTGCACCTGACGAACTCCGTTTGCCTGACTATATCAAACACGATGTGTGCGATGCTAATGGTTTGGAATATGTAGAGGTAAACACTCTTGAAGAGGCTATGCCTATGGTGGACGTGTTGTATATGACTCGTGTGCAACAAGAGCGTTTTGAGGACAAAGCTCAATATGAACGCTTAAAAGATAGCTTCATCCTTGACACTGAAAAAATGGCATTGGGCAAAAAAGATATGATTGTCCTACACCCACTACCACGCGTAAACGAAATCACTCCTGAGGTGGATAATGACCCTCGTGCTGCATATTTCCGTCAAGTAGAGAATGGTAAATTTGTGCGTATGTCACTCATCTATACCCTACTCGAATGGAAAAATCAAGAGGCTAGAAAGGTGGAAGTAGAACTAATCGAAGGTGGTAAATGCTCGAATCATCGTTGCATCACCACGATAGAACCTGCAAAAAATCTCTATTACAAAGCAGAAAACGACATCTATCGTTGCCTCTATTGCGAGCACGAAATGGAGAAATAGAGTGTCAGTCTTTTTCGAGATAGGTTGCTTGCACCTTGCTTGAAGTATATAGAAAATATTTACATGAAAATAGCAGAAGTCGAATTGGACAAAAACCAGTCCGGCTCTTCTGCCCTTAAAAAACACACAAATCATTAAATACAATAATTATGAAAAAATCTTTACGCTTTTTGACTTTGGCTATGTGCCTTATGATTGCGGTTGGTTCTTCATTAGCAAATACAAATAGCTATATTGAACAAATCAAAAAATCAGCATCAACAATTGGCAACCGCCAATGGAAATTCAACGAAAAAGCATCGAAAAAAATGATGCAAAAACGTCAAAAGACAATGTCGATTGGACCATCGAGCACATATGGAATGTTGATAGGTCCAGATGGTACAGAATGGACATATACGGCAGATTTTACACAAACTGGATCGTTTTTTGAAACAATGACTATCAAATTCTATGATAGTAAAAGAGAATTGGTAGGTACAATCGAAGATAATTTTGCGTTTGATCGACCTGACGTCATTGGGGTTAATTATGTCGACATCAATAGTACTCTAACTCAGAAATTCTTCAACACTGACACTAAATATGAAGTGATGATTTTTATTCATGCAGTGACAGAGGATTATACTGGTTTTTATGTAAATAATGTATATTCGCTCGGTGAAACTTCGACAAAAGTTTGTTCGGTGAATGGTACGTTCCATATGGCAAAAAATACATCAACAAATACTTATTCGACTGACTACACAATGATTTTTCAACGCACAGTCAACGAATCGGATTCGACTTATATGGAGTATGATGTATACAAAAAAGCGAAATATGGCACACCTGGACCTACGCTAAAACACACATTCCGCGTGAATTATGCCAATATTGCTTCTTCGGGCAATGAACCATCACCTATCTTGATGGTGCAAAATGGCGACCAACCAAACTACACAATTGCTCAGTATGAAAAACCTTATTTTATCCTTTCGGATGACATTAATGCTGAACCTGAAGTAGAAGAAAACAACAACCTCATTATCAACTATTATAACGAAGACTTTGAACTTCAACATACAACAAAGATTCCTGTTGTATTCAGTCCTCGTTATTTGTATGTGTTTCCAAGTCTCGGTTCGTTGTCGACAACCAACGACATTTTGGTGAACTATAATGGAGGAACAACTCCTGCATACGTTATTACACTTGACAACTACGACACAAGCTCGGATAGCTATATTACATCGTTCTACCTCTACGACGTAGAAGGTAAACTTTTGAAAACTATATCGGAAGACGTTGTTGGTCGCATTCATATGAGCGACATTCCAGGACAAGAGACACAATGGCTCTTCATGAAAGAAGATGGCGAAAATGGTAAATTTGTGTTCGTAGACTTCCCTTCATGCGAAACTGCAGCCGAATTCTCGGTCATTACTAAAGATAATATTATTTTATCTTCGAATATCGACCGTTTCCCTCACAAAGATTCATATCAATATGTTGTGTCGCTATTACAAGGCGATGCTGATAAAGATGGCAATATTACTCATCGCATTGCTTGGCTTACAACAGAAGGAGAAATTGACCATTTTGAAACTATTTCATTAGGCAAAGATATCGTAAATGCAATTATCTATATTGATCGTACTGCACTGAATCCTTGGTTGTTCAACACCGATGATGCGCGCGAGTATATGGCTCTTGTCTATCGTGCAAAAGCCAATAGTACGGCAAAAGAAGAGGCTCTTGTGGTGTGCAATACAGAAGGCGATAAACTATTGGAATATGGTCCTGATGCTAGCAAAGGCGGTAACCTTTCGTCTATCTATCTCACTAATCTACAAACCAATCCAACATTGCTTTGTGCATACACAAATGGGAACAAATACACACTCAATTACACTGCATTGCCTCTTGACAGCGTGATGTTGAAAGGCGAAGGTACAATTGAAAATCCATATGAAATATACACTGTTGGGGAATTCCTTCAAATAGAAAAATACCCAATGGCTCATTTCCAAATCAAAAATGATATCAACTTCCAATCTACACCTCTCACTGGTTTCAATTGCGAATTTGCAGGTTCGGTTGATGGCAACAACCACGTACTCTTTAATCTTAACCTCGATGGTTCGGGTATATTCAAACACGTAAAAGATTCGGCCCGCATCACTAACATCGTAATTGAAAAACCTATTTTGGCATTGAATAAATTCAACTCTACAGCTGGTATTCTTTCAAACATAATGATGGGCGGATATAGCGATGCAGAAGCAGATGGCGAAAATACTCAGCCTGTGAATAACAAATTGAAAGCATACGTCTCTAATGTGCACATCAGAAATGCTAAAATTGTGGCTGATGACGACTTTATAGGAATTGTTGGTGGTATTTTTGGTGATGTTTCGTTGTTTACAACTATTGAAAATTGCTCGATGTACAATGCCGAAATTATAGCACACAATGCATCTAACGTCGGCGGTATTGCAGGACAAACTGCTACGTCGACCCTCATCAAAGCATGCTTATTCGAAGGTTCGATTGATGGTGGTGTAGAAGTTGGAGGTATCACTTCTACATCGGCAAGCGATGACAAAATATCAAATTGTCATACAAATGCAACTCTTATTGGTAGTAGAACTATTGGCGGTATTATTGGCACAAGCGACCGCACATATATCAACAATTGCTTTGTAGAAGGAGAAATAACACTAAATGACAATGCCGTAGAAGCTCGCGTTGGTGGCATCGCGGGTCAAATCAATTACAACTATCAAGATACTGTTGACATTGTGTTGAACAACAACATAATTGATATTGCAAACATTACTATTCCTAAAAAAGTAACAACTCGATATGTACACCGCGTTGTGGGCCACTCAAGTGGCGATAATTGGGAATACGATTGGGACAACATTGATTGGAGTCAACCACAATCACAATGGCCACGCCTCTACCAATCGGCTGACCGCTGTCTTCGCAATAGTTATATTATTTCGGATTTAACTGCATTCGATGCAAACATCGCACTTACTGACACAACTACCGAAGGTGCAACTCTCGCTCGCGAAGAGATAACAACCGAATGGCTTACTGAACATGAATTTGCAATCACTGATAGCAATCGTATTTGGATTATCAACGAAGAATCGTCTTTAACTCTTTGGTTTGAGGAAACATTAGGAATCGATCCTGATGAAAAACCTGAAGATACTCTTATTGATGATATTGAACATAGTGCTATGACATTTGATGGTCAAATAATTTTGACAGAAGGTCTCATCCGCATCTACAATATCAATGGTGTATTAGTTGCCGAAGGAGACAATGCTATCTCGACCGCAGAATTAAACACTGGCATATACGTTGTCACCGTAAGTAACAATAGTGATTTTTATTCTACTAAGATATTAGTTCGATAAAAATAAAAAAACATATCTCAATGAGGCTGAGCAAAATGAATGTTTTGCTACAGCCTCTTTTTTATTACCTTAACCTCAATATTTATGACATAGAGAAACATCAAAAAAAACGTCATAAAAACTTGCATTTAGCATAAAAAATTTGTAACTTTGCAACATTAAAACGAAATAATTATAAATCTCATAAATATGAAACGCACAATTCTATTTTCATTAGCAATTTTATCGGCTTTACTACTTAATGCTGCTATCGAAATCAACTCGAATGGCACAACTTTCTACTACGAAATTAACAACGAGAAACAACTTGCTACATTAGTTGCTTCGGAAGGAGAACCTTATAGCGGAGTTGTAGATATCCCCGAATCAATACAACACAATGGTCAAAACTACGATGTGGCAACTATTGCAGAAAAAGCTTTCTTTAATTGCAAAAATTTGACCGAAATATCAATTCCTAGAACAATTACAAAAATCGGAGGTCACGCATTCAAAGGTTGTGACCAATTGCGCACTGTCAACTACAATGCAAACAATTGCGTATCGGCAGCATCAATATCAGGCAAAACAATATCGTCAGCATTCGAAGATTGCAAATCAATCACTACTCTCAATCTTGGTGGTGATGTTGTTATCATCCCTGAATACCTATTTTGGGGCTGTACGGGTCTAACCGAAATTACTATTCCTGAAAATGTACAACAAATATCTGGAGCAGCTTTCATCGATTGTGGCGCAATATCAAAGGTCACAATTAATGCCATCAGATGTATCAAAATGACATCTGACAATAATCGTCCTGCATTCGTTGGCGCACCTATCACAACTGTAGTATTCGGCGAATTGGCAACCACAATACCTGACCTCGCATTCAATGGTTGCAAAACTCTCACTTCTATTACTATACCCGAAAATATCACCCACATCGGAGGTGCAGCATTCGGTAATTGTCCAAATCTAACTACTGTAATATTCAATGCTAGCAACTGTTCGGTTGCTCACTCAATAACTGGCGATAATATCACACCTGCATTCAACAATCCTGCAATTACACGTGTCGAATTTGGACCTCGCGTTAGCAATATTCCAGACTATATCTTTTGGGGTTGCAAAGGTCTTTCGGACATTGTGCTTGGCGAGAACGTCGAAACGATCGGAGCTGCAGCATTCTATGGATGTAGTTCTCTTCGCTCAATCAACATACCTGAGGGTGTAACCTCTATCGGTGGCAATGCTTTTGCAAATTGCAACAGCCTTAATTCAATCACATTCAATGCTATCAATTGTGTCAATATGGCCACAATGGAAGGTAGTGTTCCAAAACCTGCCTTCGACAACAAATCAATCAACTCTATCACATTCGGTAATCGCGTAGAAATTATTCCAGATTATGCTTTTATGGGATGTTCAAACCTCAAAACAATTGAAATTCCTCAATCTGTACGCCACATTGGTTACAAATCATTCTTTGGTTGCAAAACTCTACAAAGTATCACTATCCCAGAAAATGTGACCTCTATCAGTGCTCTTGCTTTTGTTGAGTGTAATAACCTTGTTGATGTGACATTCAACGCAACTCGTTGCACTGGCGCATCTAAAATAGAAAACGGAGTAAACTTCTCGGCATTTCACAATGCCAAATCTATCAAAAATGTTGTTATCGGCAACAACGTAGAAATATTGCCAGACTATCTATTCGCTGGATGTGTAAACCTCACAGCTATCAACATCCCAACTAACGTAAAAAGTATTGGTAATAACACATTCCAAGGATGTAACAATCTAACAACTGTCACCTACAATGCTGAACGCTGCGAAGAGACTGAAGCATTCATCAATAGTTCTGTAGTGAATCTCATACTTGGCAACTCTGTTAAATCAATTCCTAATTACACTTTCATGGGTTGCAGTAGACTCAATGATGTTATATTGCCAACATCCCTCGAAACAATAGGTAAATATGCATTCAAAGATTGTGCAAACATCAAAAAGGTTACACTCCCAGAAACACTTCGCACCATCGAAGGTGGGGCATTCGAAAATTGTGGCAACCTCCGCGAAATATATTTTAATGCTATAGATTGTAAAGCTATCGTTGAATATGACGATACAACTGGTATTATCCCTATCTTCCACAACTCGAGCATCCGCAAAGTAATACTTGGACCAAAAGTAGAAACTATTCCCGACTATATGTTCTATCAATGCCACGACATTGAAGAAGCTTCTCTCATGAACAAAACCCTAAAATCAATCGGTAAATATGCCTTCTACGAAGCTCGCACTCTTAAATATATCTACATCGGCGAAACAGTAGAAACCATAGGTGGCGCTGCATTTGGAGAATGTGAACTCCTTGCGTTTATAGATTTCAATGCTATCAACTGCACATCTACATCTTCGATAGAAGGAGATAGCGTTCTATATCCATTCATCGGCGACAATAGCATCGAATCTATCACTATTGGCAAAAAAGTAACCTCACTCCCTGAAGGCATCTTCTACAATGCTCAATATATCACCGAAGTTGCAATATCAAAAAATATCACTTCTCTCGGAGGTCTCGCATTCGGTAATTGTCCTATGCTCACACTCGTCTATTTCGACGCAACTGAATGTCCTAACGCACATAGCACAATCCAAGGCAAAAACTATGGACCATTCGAAGGTTGCAATGAACTTGCAGAAGCAAGCATAAGCGTGAAAATCAACACTCTCCCTGATTATCTTTTCTCTGGTTGTGCCGGACTCAAAAAAATCGAACTTCCTGAAAAAATCACTCGCATCGGCGACTATGCTTTCCGTGGATGTCTTGCTCTCAAAAAAATAACTATCCCTGAAACTGTCGAAACAATCGGTGCTGGAGCATTCGAAGGCGCTGGCCTCACCTCTATTTCTCTCCACGAATTCATCTCTGAAATTGGCAAAGATGCATTCAAAGACTGTAAATCTCTCGCTAGCATACGCCTCAAAAAGAAAAACAAATACTATGTTATGGTAGGCACCGACCTCTACACTGCCGACCAATCTACTGTCGTTGCTCGCCCTTATGGCAAATAACGCCAATATATTAAATTTTCATAACAAAAAAAGCCATCTAAAACTATTTTTAGTAACTTTGCAAAAATGTAGTAAACCGAGTGCAGAACCAAATTTATTTGAGTTATACCGAGGTGCAACACATTTTCGCTATAAGATTACAAATTATTAACCCTTTAATTTCATTACAAGATGTCAATCTATTGGATTATTTTTATCGGAACAGCCATCGCTAGCTGGGTGGTACAAGCTTCGCTTCAGTCTAAATTCAAAAAATACTCAAAAGTAGCCTTGCCTTATGGCATGACAGGCGCCGACGTTGCACGCAAAATGTTGCGCGACAATGGTATCACTGATGTACAAGTAACATCTACGCCAGGACATCTCACCGACCACTACAACCCTCAAACCAAAGTTGTAAACCTTAGCGAAAGTGTATATCACTCTTGCTCTATCGCTGCGGCTGCTGTTGCTGCTCACGAATGCGGTCATGCTCTACAACATGCTAATGCATATGCTCCATTACGTATGCGTTCTGCTCTTGTTCCTGTCGTTAGTTTTGCATCTCAATGGGTTATGTGGATTCTCCTTGCTGGTATGCTACTCATCAACTCTTTCCCAAGCCTTATGCTTTTTGGTATCGTACTCTTTGCAATGACCACTCTGTTTAGTTTCATTACTCTCCCTGTAGAAATCAATGCAAGCCAACGCGCCGTTAAATGGCTTCTATCAGCAGGCATCACCAACGACCGCACTACCAGCATGGCCGAATCTGCGCTTCGCTCTGCTGCATACACATACGTGGTTGCTGCTCTTAGTTCACTTGCAACTCTACTCTACTACGTAATGATCTTCCTTGGTCGTCGCGACTAAAATCAATGCAGAATCCTTAATTATCAACTCTTTTTAAAAACATTTAACGCCGAATGGCAATTGTGCATTATGCATTACGCATCATGCATTAAAAGAAAATTATGCTCTCAATAATCGTAGCAATCGACCAAAACAATGGTATCGGAAAAGACAACTCTATGCCTTGGCATCTTTCCGACGACCTCCGTCGTTTCAAAACCATTACGATGGGACACACCGTAATTATGGGTCGCAACACATGGCTTTCACTCCCATTCAAACCACTCAAAGGTCGTCGCAATATTGTCATATCTACCAATATGCCCGAAACCGAAGGTTGCGAAATAGCACGCTCAATCGAAGATGCTCACAAAATGGTAGCCAACGAAGAACTTGCCTTCATTATGGGAGGTGCTCGTATATACCAACAAACCATCGACATCGCCGACGAACTAATCGTGACTCACATACACAAATCATTCGACGGCATCGATACCTATTTTCCAACAATCGACCCTCAAATTTGGAAAATCAAAGAGCAATCTGATATCTTATTCGACGAAAACTCTCAACTCGAATATCAATACATTACATATCAACGCATTAAATGATAAAAAAGAAAAGAACTAAATTCAAATACAATCTCATTCTCCTCAACGAATCTACGCTTGAGGAGGTTTTTCGTATTAAGACATCTAAGCTAACCTTCTCTTTGGCACTTGGAACATTCACCCTTGTGTCATTCACTCTGCTATCAATTATCATATTCATAACTCCTCTCAAACACATGCTACCTGGATATGCCGACGTATCAGTGCGCGAGGATGTTATAATTGAAGCCCAACGCATTGACTCTCTCGAAACCCTAACTCAAAACAACGAACGTCAACTGCTAATAATCAAAAACATAATAGCCGACAACATCTCTATAGATTCTATTCCAACAATCGATTCTACAAATATCGAAAAATGGAACACTCTTCCTCTTATTGCTGGATCTGCCGAATCCGAATTTGTCAAACAATACGAAGAAGAGAATGCTTTCAACATAGGATCTTATAATTACACACCACAAGTAGACGAAAGTATGGTATTCATAGCTCCTGCAATTGGAACTATCACTCAACACTTTTCGCCTAACAAAAACAACTATAGCATCACTATCGTATGCCCACACAACACACCTGTGTTGGCACCACAAGATGGACATATAATCCTCACCGACTACAACATCAACAATGGCTACACCATAATAATCCAACATGCCGATGGCTACCTCTCTATATTCCATCAATTAGGCACTAAACTTTGCAACATTGGAGCAGTTGTCAAAGCTGGCGAAGCCATCGCTTTTGCTGGCACAAAAGACAAAAATGCTCAAAATTCGCAATTCCAATACGAACTTTGGCAAAATGGTATAGCCATCAACCCCGAAGAAAATATCATCTTCTAAACAACCACTCACAGTGTGTATTCTCTTGCCCAACCCTCAAGCAAGGTGCAAGCAACCTATGCCGAAGAAAACCGCCACAACCAAACACACACTCTCAGTGGGTATTCACACAAAAAAACAAACAAAATGAAACAATCACTAGCCATACTTGGCTCAACCGGCTCAATTGGTACACAAACCCTCGACGTGGTCCGCGAAAATCCCGACCTGTTTGACGTCTATGCCATCACAGCCAATAATAGCATCGACAAACTCATTGCACAAGCTCGCGAATTCCAACCCGAAGTCGTAGTCATAGGCAACGAAGCCCATTATAACACCATAAAAGAAACCCTCGCCGACCTACCAATCAAAGTCTTTGCAGGTCGCGAAGCCATAGCTCAAGTCGCAGCAATGGATGCCGTAACCACCGTTGTTACTGCTATGGTTGGCTATTCAGGACTTGCACCTACAATCGCTGCCGTCAAAGCTGGCAAACGCATTGCCCTTGCCAACAAAGAAACTCTTGTCGTAGCTGGCGACCTCATCACTCGCCTCGTGCAAGATTACCACGCAGCCATCCTCCCTGTCGACTCCGAGCATGGTGCTATCTTCCAATGCCTCGTTGGCGAACACGAACAAGAAGTTGAGAAAATCATCCTCACTGCCTCGGGCGGACCTTTCCGCAACTACTCGCTCGACCAACTCCGCCACGTCAAAGCTACCGATGCTCTCAAGCATCCTACTTGGCAAATGGGTGCAAAAATCACAATCGACTCAGCCTCTCTCATGAACAAAGGCTTTGAAGTAATCGAAGCCAAATGGCTTTTCGACCTACGCCCCGACCAAATCGACGT
>JAEIGA010016873.1_pt1 | contig 11111 bp, 4 predicted proteins | sample 9270691 | NCBI WGS metagenome assembly JAEIGA01 (sample SAMN17057246, study PRJNA624740) | gut metagenome | biome: biome; isolation source: fecal sample | host: Bos grunniens | place: China: Xizang | collected 2019 | reverse complement strand
GAATCAATATTACTGGGATTCCGAGTCGATGAAAGACATTAAAGATATCAAAATCAATAATGAATCCGACAATCTCATTTGGGGCGGTTTGTTCCGTCAGTATTTCGTCTCTCTCGATGAGGTAAGAAAACACGAATCGCCATTGAATGTGGAGAGAGAAATTTATCTTGAAAAAGTCAATGAAGAAGGCACTTATCTTGTTCCTATTGAAAACGAAGACATTAAAGTCGGAGACAAGATTGTCGTAAATCTGAATATCGAAAGTTCCCAAGATATGGAGTTCGTCTTTTTGAAAGACATGAGAGCAGCTTGCCTCGAGCCAGTCGAACAAATGTCAAGATACAGATATCAAGACGGAATGTTATATTATCAAAGCAACAGCGACACCTTCATGGGATTCTATTTCGACAGACTACCGAAAGGCAAACATCAGGTAAGTTATTCGATGTTCGTGACAAAAGAAGGCGACTTCAGCAATGGATACGCTTTGATACAATGCATGTACTCACCTGAGTTCTCGGCATATTCGGAAGGAATGAGGATTAAAGTTGGCATGTAATGTATGATGCTTTTGTAATGAATTGAATTGCAGTTTTTTAAATCGTGTAAAATATGTTTTTTTATTGGTATAAGTGAATTATAAAACATGTATCTTTGCAAATAATTTTTTGCATAATAAATCACATGTTATATGAGAAAAAACATCTTTATCCTTTTGTTATGTTTGATGGCATCATGTTGGGGAATTGCCCAAAATAATGTTATTGAGCCAGAGCTTCAAACAATTTTAAATCAAAGAAATGACGATTACATTGACATTAACATTGTCTTTAAATCGCAAATTTCATCTGAAGAATTATCATCGATAGGCGTAACGAATGACAAATCTGTTCGTAGAGAAAAGATGATAAATGAACTTAAAAGACATTCACAAGCAACACAAAAAGATGTGATGTCTGTTCTCAAAGCAGAAGAAAAGAACGGCAATGTAGTTGATGTTAAAAGTTATTGGTTGACAAATTTCATCAACTGTAAAGCAAAAAGCGATGTCATCTATCAGTTAGCATCTCGTTCAGACATTGAATTGATTAGCATAAATCAAGAGATGGAAATTGTATCTGATGTCACATCAGGAATAGATTCTCGTGACGATCAATCGGAGGATATAGCTCGCCATTTGACACAAGTCGAAGCCGACAAGGTATGGGAATTGGGTTATACTGGAAAAAACGTCATCGTAGCTGTTCTTGACTCAGGTGTCAACACAGAACACGAAGACCTTAAAGACCATTTATGGAATGGCAATGCTCAGCACGGATATAATGTAGTTAATCCAGGTCAAGCTCCTATCGATGATAGAAGTCACGGAACGCACTGTGCTGGTATCGTATGCGGTGACGGTACTTCTGGCAAGATAACAGGTGCAGCTCCTGACGCTACATTGATGAGTATCAAATTATATGATGAAAATTCAGGCCTTACCCTTGATAGATTGACGGCTGGTATTCAGTTTGCTATAACAAATCATGCTGATATTTTAAGTATTTCTCAAGGCTGGAGCAATCTTTCAGCTTCTCATAGAACAACGTTGCGTAACATTTTCGATAATTTATTGGAATTAGATATTGTCGCTGTTGTTGCGGCAGGTAACGACCGTCAAAGTTTAAGCACTATCCCAGCTCCTAACAATGTGCGTACTCCAGGCGACTGCCCTCCACCATGGTTGCACCCTGACCAAACAACACAAGGCGGTTTATCAAGCGTCGTTTCTGTAGGTGCCGTAGATTCTGATAACGTAGTATCAGGCATCTCATCACAAGGTCCTGTCACATGGCAAGGCACATCATACAACGATTATCCTTACAATCCAGGAATGGGTCTTATCCGTCCTGACATCGCAGCTCCAGGTAATAGCATAGTTTCTCTTGATAATGAAACTAATAACGGATACGCAATAAAATCCGGTACTTCAATGGCAACTCCTTGCGTTGCAGGTGTTATGGCTCTTATGCTCGAGAAAAATCCTGAACTCAAACCTGCTGACTTGTGTAGAATCATAGAAACAACAGCAACAAAAATCTCTAACAAGAAAAACAACGACACAGGCTCTGGTGTGATTAACGCTCTCGCAGCTGTTCAAGCAGTCAACTTCAATACATCAGGTCCTTATTTCTGTCAATATTCATTCACCAAAAACCTTACTTTCGGAACAAATCAAAGTCTTGAACTTACATTAATCAATAATGGTCAAGGTTCAACATCTGGAAATACAAACGTGACTATTTCAACAAACGATGCTTATACAACCATAGTTGAAGGAAACAAGACTTATGGCACAATGGCAGCTGGCGCAACAGCATCAGCTACTTTCGTGGTTTCTGTTGATAAGTTAGTTCCAGATAATCATATTGTTACATTTACAGTCAGTGCAACAAACGGAAACTATAGCCGTACTTTCGACATAAATGTCAATATTGATAATGATTTTGTAGCTCCTGTCGTTAATGCAACTGTAAACGGTACTACTGTCAACTTGACTTGGAATGCTACAAACAACTCAACAAGTTACAATGTTTATCGTGATGGAACATTACTCGGAAACACAACATCTACATCTTACACAGATTCAGGTTTGGAATATGCTACATTATATGCTTATACAGTAACATCAAAGCGCGGTGAATTGGAATCGGAACATTCCTTGACAACACGCATACAAACCGGCGATAATCCGGAAACTCCGTCTCCAACAAATGTTGCAGTAAATAACGGAAACATCACTTGGACTAACGCAACAGGCAGCGAAGTTGCTAACATATATAGGAAAGATTATTTAGCAGGCACAGAAACAAGCGTAGCTACAAAAATAAACGGAACTTCATACACCGACAACAGCTGGAATTCTTTAAAAGATGGCGTTTATCAATATGGCGTTTCTAATTTGTATGTACAAAATGAAATTGTTTACACAGAAAATTTCGAAAATCTTAATGTTACAAGTTCTACAGGTGTTTATCCAACAATGAATGCTTATTGGTACATTTATAGAGGAGGTAGTGGTAACAGCTACAATTGGAAAATAGATTCTTATATAACCAATACAGGTAAGACATATGAATCATTTTCAGGAAAAGCAGCTTTTATTACATCTAACTATAATAACTCATCTTATTTGTCATATTTGGTAACACGCCCAATGAATTATACCCAATATAATGGCAAGGATGTTAAGCTGTCATTTAGATACATCACTCCAGCTTGGGGAACAGACATCAACACTCTGAAAGTTATGATAAGTACAACTTCTTACAATAGCGGTTGGACTGAATTATGGTCAAGCAATAAAGCTGATGTTCAAGGATGGCCAGAGCAAGTAGTTGACCTGAGTGCATACGTTGGACAACAATTCTACATCGCATTCGTAAATGTTGCTGGTTATGGTTATTGTACTGGCGTTGACGAAGTGAGTGTATATGTTGAAAATGAAGTAGAATCAAGAATCGAATGGTCGGAAAGTGTTGGCAAAAATGTTAATATGTTTGTTCAAGACGGTAATTGGTCAAACACCAACAACTGGTCGGCAAAACGTCTTCCAAATGAAAACGAGAATGTCATCATCAATGCTAATGCTACATTGGCAAGCGGTAATGTTGAAGTGAATTCGTTGACAATCAATGAAGGAAAATCATTGACACTTAACAGCGGTGCAAAACTTACAGTTATTAATGATTTCACAAATACAGATGCCGACGCTTTTATCGTCAACGATGGCGCACAAGTTATACAGGATAACGAAGATGTGGCAGCAACATTCAATATGAATATCGTAAACCCGCAAGAATGGAGCGCAAATAACACAACAGGCTGGCAGTTTATCACTTCACCATTGAAAAATGCCAGAATTGAAGATTTTATCCCTGAAACATCAGAGTATGATTTATATAAATATGATGGTAACAAGAATATAGAATGGCTCAATCATAAAGATGAAAATATCTATGACGATGATACAGAACCAGAAGGCCCGCAAGATATTATAGTTGAAATAGGCGCTGACAAAAATCCAGATGTTGGTTCCAATTACTATCTGCCGGTTTATGACTATTCAAAATATGCTATGTCGCAACAGATATATACAGCTGAAGAATTGGGCGACAATATCGGTAAAATTAAGAGCATATCATTCAAATTGGGTAATCAAAGAACATCTGTAACAAGACAATATGAAGTTTATATTACAAGTACAGAACTTAATGCATTCAACGGCAATACATTCGCTGCAATAAGCGCATCAGATAAAGTCTTTGACGGCGATGTCGTAATAGAAGGTACACAAGACTCATGGTACACAATCAATTTAGATAAGCCTTTCAATTATCAAGGCGGTAATATTATAATTACTGTATATGATAAATCAGGCGTTTCGCTCTCGTCAACATATCATTTATTTTACAAATATGCCGCATCAGGAAGATCTTTGTACAAGCAAGGTTCAAGTTCGTATAATATGTCAAACTTGGGAACAGGTACACAACAAACGTACGTCAACCAAATTCAGATTGGAATGACAATTGGAGAAGTGATAATCCAAAAAGACATAATAGTTGAAACAGGTGCTGACAAAAATCCAGAAGTTGGTAACAATTTCTATCTGCCAGTTTATGACTATTCAAGATATTCTATGTCGCAACAGATATATACATCTGAAGAATTGGGCGGCAATATAGGAGAAATCAAGAGCATTGCTTTCAAATTGGGTAATCAAAGAATACCTGTAACAAGACAATATGAAGTTTATATTACAAGTACAGAGCTTAATACTTTCAACGGCAATACATTCGCTGCAATAAGCGCATCAGATAAAGTCTTTGACGGCGATGTCGTAATAGAAGGTACACAAGACTCATGGTACACAATCAATTTAGATAAACCTTTCAATTATCAAGGCGGTAATATTATAATTACTGTATATGATAAATCAGGCTTTCAGCTCTCGATGTCAGAATATCATACTTTCTACAAATATGTCGCATCAGGAAGAGCTTTGTATAAGCAAGGTTCAAGTTCGTACAATATGTCAAACTTGGGAACTGGTACACAGCAAACGTACGTCAGTCAGGTCAGATTCGGAATATTTGTAACTATTGATGCAGCTCCTGCAGCTCCTCAAAACTTGTACGCAACTGCAACAAGTTCTACATCAGTCAGCTTGTCATGGAATGCGTCATCACTTTCTACAGGATATAACATTTATCAAGGAAACATCATGATAGCTTCAGGAATAACAGGAAATACATATACTGTCGAAGGCTTGTCAGCTTCAACAGAATATTGTTTCAGTGTTACGGCTGTTAACGAAATTGGAGAATCAGCAAAATCGACAGAAGCTTGCGCTACGACATTTATGCCCGCTCCTGCAGCTCCTCAAAATTTAGTCGCTACAACAAACGGTGATTCGTCAATTTCCTTGACATGGGATGCTACAGCTAACGCCTCAAGCTATAATGTTTATCAAGGTTCTGAAAAAATAGCTTCTAACATAACATTAACATCATATAATGTAGAAGGTCTTGATAGTAGTAAAGAATATTGTTTCTCAGTTAAGGCTGTTAATGCCGGCGGAGAATCAGAAGCATCAAATGAAGCATGTGCAGAAACAGAAGCTTTCTCAGGTTGTATGGTGGTATTTACCTTGACAGATAGCTGGGGAGACGGATGGAATGGCAACTATTTGGTTGTTTCATACGGTAATGTGTCAGAACAATTGGATTTGAAAAGTGGCAGTACTATAACATACGAATTGCCAATACCGCAAGGCACACAAGTTACATTAACATATACAAAAGGTCCTGGTCAATATACATATCCAACCGAAAATGGTTTCACAGTAGCTTATGAAAGTGGAGAAGTGATTCTTGAAGTTAAACAAGGCGAAGTGTCAAATACAAAAAGTTGGAACATTGTAATAGATTGTCAGCCTTCTGTTCCAAGCGCTCCAATGGTAACAGCTAAATCATCAAATGATTCATCAAAATCAGATGTTAAGTCATCTCAAAACATAACAGACATCAACGGAGGCTTTGTGTCAGCTAAGAATTACCCAATGTATAATGGCACGGAACTCGGCGGCGGAAGCAATCAATTTGAGTCAACATTCCAACAAGGTGTCGGCTATATGGCTTCTTATGAAAGTGAAAATATCGCAACTTTCAAAGGAACTCTCAGCCATGAAAAATCATATACTTTTGAAGTGAAATATAACGATAAAAAAGAATTGGCTAACTTCCATCTCCTCGGTAATCCTTTTACTTTTGATATGAATTGGAATAATGTGAACGCAAGCGGATTGGCAAGCGGTTATGCTGTTGTAAATGAGAACGGCGGCTATGATTATTCGTCAACAGGTACAATCAAAGTCGGTGACGGCTTCTTCGTGAAAGCTGTCTCTAAAGACGCAAGCTTGTCGTATAATGGAAATCTGACAAAAAGAAGTGAAACTATAAATGAGGAAGTTAGGTTTATAAATATTATCACATCTGATAAAAACGGCAAAGATAATGTTGTGATAAATTTGACAGATGAAGAACAAGAAGGCTTCCCTAAAATCAGCAACTTAAACGAATCTATTGCAAATGTTTATGTCCCTTACAACGATAGATGTTATGGCGTTTATAACTGTAATAATGACGTTAAAGAAGTTGAAGTGTATTTCGAAGCAAAGAAGATGGGTAACTATACAATCAGCGCTGTGACAGAAGGCAATTTCGAAAGTGTTGTCTTGCTTGACCGCTTCACAGGTAAAGAAACTAATATGCTTTTGAATGATTATGACTTCACTGCTACAGCACAAGATGCTATAAACCGTTTTGTCGTTAGATTTGTAATAGCTCAACCTTCAACAATTAATAGTAACTTCGCATATCAAAGCGGCGAAGAACTTGTCATCACAACAGAAGGCGCTGTTCAAATTCTCGATATTATGGGACGTTTGGTCTATAGCAATAATGTCGTGAGCGACAACAACAGAATAAACATTAGCAAATTAAGCAAGGCAGCTTATATAGTACGTTTGATAAATGAAAACGGAGTTAATACACAGAAAGTGGTTATTTATTAAACGGAAAAATAATTAGAAATAAAAAAGGTAATGTTCAATTGAGAGACATTACCTTTTTTGTTTATGATTGAAATCTTAGCGATTAAGAAGCTTTCTTATCGGTTCGTCATAAAGTTTAAGGCAGGCGTATGCTAAAGCTATGTTTGTCGCCATAACGAGCAGCACTACTTGCCATGTCTCACCGAGTGAATATAATTTATTGTCGATGAGCCATGAATAGAAAAGATACATTACAGGATAATGTACTATGTATAAAGGATAAGAGATGTCGCCGAGGAACTTGCATATTTTCGTTGAGAATTTGCTTGTTATATTTCCAGCAGCTCCGAACCATACGATGAAAGGAAAAACAAATATAATACAAGCCAGTTCATAAATACCGTTGATGCTGATGTCGCCTGTTTTTGAAATATAAGGCATAGAGAAAAGAACGAACATCACGATTATGGCAATCCAGAAAATGTTCTTTGTAATGAACAATTTAAAACATGGACAAAAACTTGTAGTCTTGTTGTCATGTAGTCTTGTAGTCTTGTTAAAATTCCGTGCCATCAGCATTCCGAGAGAAAACGGAAACAACATTCTGAGCAGACCGCCGAGGAAATTGGCGGCGTCTAAAGTCCAGCCGATGCCAATCATATCGTATCCGGAGATGTCGAACATCACGAAGCCAACCCATAGTAATCCAATAGTAACGACCAAAGCGGTGAGTTGCTTGTTAGAAAGTTTTCTGATGAAGAGAGCGTATAAGATGTTGCCTATATATTCAAAGAAAAGCGACCAACTCGGACCGTTGAGAGGATACATCTCACCGTTACCTCGTACGTCGTAAGGAGCACCAGGATAAGCCGGGATGAGGAACATGGCGAGTAAGAAAGCCATCATAATCCAATGGAAAGACATCTGAGTGCCGTCCCATCTCACTCCACCTTGGATGAGGTATGTTATCAAACCGATGAGAGCACCCATCACCACCATAGGCTGCAACCTAATCAATCGACGCTTGAAGAAACTTCCTATCGTAAGACCTCCACTTGTAGTCTTCCATCTATCATCATACGCATAGCTGATGACGAAACCAGACAACATGAAGAAGAAATCCACGCCGAGGTGACCGTGATTGAAAGTTTCTATAGCCGTTCCGCCTGCGAAAGCGAAACCTTCAAATACGTGATACCACAGCACCATGAGAGCTGCTGCGCCACGAAGACCATCGAGGATGAGGTAGTGAGGTTTGATATTCATTTGATTTTGACATTTAACAATTTCAATGCAAAATTAAGGTAAGTTCTGAGTTCTTAGTTTAAACTTCTTTATCTCTTTATAAAAAGCTCCTTCTGGTTGTAAGATGCTTTGATATAAGATAATCTCGTTAACTTCTTGTTTTATATACGATTTCTGTTCTATGCCGGCGACTATTTTCTGAAAATATTGTTTCTCGCATAATTCTTTTATACGGCCTAATGTGATATGAGGAACGAAATTTTGTCTATCGCGCAGGAAGCCCAACTCATCGAAGGTTGTCAATGTATCTTCCTCCAAGTCGAGGAGTTCTTGTGGAGTATTCTGCATCCCGAGCCATAAGACGCGAGGCGCATAACGGCTGCCGAAGATACCCGTCCTGTTAAAATCCATGGTAAAGCTTTTATGTCGTTTCAGCATTTCACCCACTCCCTCGATTATTTTAGACACCTCGTCATGGCGAGTGTTACCGATAAATTTCAATGTGAGATGAATGTGGTTGGGCCTCACCCAGTTGATTCTCTTCTCATGTCCAAGCTGGCGCTTCAATCCGTCGAGAAGTGGAATGAAATCGTTATCGGTTGTCTTTATCGGTATCGCTAAGAATAATCTTTTCATTTTTTTGAGTCTATGAGTCAATAAGTCAATAAGTCTATGAGTTTATATAATTTGCTTACGGACTCATAGACTCATAGACTTATAGTCTTTTTAATAATCCATTTGTTCGTAGTTGTGGGCCAATCCGCCTATTGATGTCTCTCTGTAAAGATGAGGCATGTCATGTCCGGTCATCTTCATAGTCTCTACCACTTTGTCGTACGACACTCTGTGGGTTCCGTCGGTGTATGTTGCGAAGATGTTGGCATCCATTGCACGTGCTGCTGCAAATGCGTTACGTTCTATACAAGGTATCTGTACGAGTCCGCACACTGGGTCGCATGTCATTCCGAGGTGATGTTCTAAAGCCATTTCAGCAGAATATTCTATCTGTGCGCAGCTGCCGCCGAAGAGTTGGCATACCGCTGCCGCTGCCATGGCGCAAGCGACACCAATTTCACCTTGACATCCGACTTCCGCTCCTGAGATAGAGGCGTTGGTCTTGGCTATGTTGCCAACGAGACCTGCGGTGGCAATGGCTTTGAGGATACGAGGCTTGGCTATTTCGTATGCCTTGGCTGAGTGATAAAGCACAGCTGGCAACACTCCCGATGATCCGCAAGTAGGAGCGGTGACGATGAGACCGCCTGAAGCATTCTCCTCACTGACTGCAAGAGCGTATGAGAAAACAGCGCCGCGGCTTTTCAAAGTGCGCTGATAACCCATCGACTTGATGTAATAGTTAGCTGCTTTACGTGGCAAGTTGAGCGGTCCAGGCAAACGACCTTCGGCCTGAAGACCGCGTTCTATTGCGTTCTGCATGGTAATCCATACTTCTTCGAGATAGTCCATGAGATATGGATCGTTTTCTGCATCGTTGACATACTCCCAAAAACCCTTGCCTGTGTCTTCACACCAGTTTAAAATTTCAGTCATTTTTGTGATAGGGTAGATGTCGGGAGATGTGTTTTTCTTGCCTTCTTCCTCTAATGCACCACCTCCAACACTATAAACTGTCCATTCTTCCATTAAAATATTTTCGTTGTTGAAAGACTTGAACGTCATTCCATTAGGATGATAAGGAAGGAATATGTCATTTTCCCAAATAATAGTTACAGGAGCTTTTTTCTCGAGGACGTCTAAAATGGCGACGTCAGTCAAGTGGCCTTTTCCTGTTGCGGCGAGACTGCCATATAAAATCACTTCAAAACGAGCAGCATCATTGTTGCGTGCGAGAAACATTTCCGATGCTCGACGTGGCGCCATTGTATGACTGCTTGAAGGTCCATGACCGATACGATATATTTCTTTTATTGTCTTCATTTTAAATAATAATTATTCAAAAAACAAATAACATTTTTCGAAGCACAAAGTTACGAATTTATCGAAGAATATTTATATTTGCATGAAAATAAATCTTATGAATAATGCGCTCGCATGTTCATATGTATCCCTTTATCGTAATTGGCTCATCAAAAACAAATGACAATGAATAAGTGTATGAAAATATTAATGTTGATAATGACTCTGATGTTGTCGATATCACTAAATGCAAAGAAAATAGTGGTTGACATTTCAGAAGCTCCGTATTTCTTTCTTCCTGATGTAAATAATAAAGATAATGCTTCTCGTTTGAATGAAATTCTATCCTCTATAAAGTCGGATGTTGACGATTGCGATAAGGTTATAATAAAATTTAAGAAAGCTCGCTACGACTTCTATCCTCACGATGCTCAGCAAAGAGAGTATTATGTCTCTAATCATGACCAAAATCAGCCTAAGATTGTCGGTATATGTCTTGAAGAATGGAATAACCTTACTATCGACGGCAATGGCTCAGAATTTGTTTTCCACGGACAAATGTTGCCTCTTGCTGTAGTTAATTCCAATAATATTTTTCTGAAAAACTTCTCCATTGATTTTGAAAATCCTCATATTGCTCAGGTTGAGGTTTTGAATAATGCAGATAATGAAGGAATTACATTTCGTGTTGAACCTTGGGTTAATTATCGTATCAACGAAAACGGACTTTTTGAGACTTACGGTGAAGGATGGAAATATCAGCAATACACAGGCATCGCCTTTGAGAAAGAATCGCGGCATATCGTTTATCAAACCAGCGATTTATGGATTGACACTAAAGATGTGAAAGAAG
>JAEIGA010016872.1_pt1 | contig 11111 bp, 10 predicted proteins | sample 9270691 | NCBI WGS metagenome assembly JAEIGA01 (sample SAMN17057246, study PRJNA624740) | gut metagenome | biome: biome; isolation source: fecal sample | host: Bos grunniens | place: China: Xizang | collected 2019 | reverse complement strand
GCCAAAATATCAATCGCTCCAACAACTGAACCACAACAAGATAATATCGACGACCCACTACAAAAACTCGCCGAACAAGCTCTCGAACTAAAAGACATCCTCGCCGACATACAAGGTCTAGCTCTTCCAGCCAACGACTCTCTACCTCAACCCGAAACAACCTCTACAACAGCACCTTCTACCGATTCCGAACCTATCAATGCAGTGCCAGTCGCAGAACCTGCTAAAGTAGAACAACCCGTTGAACCTATCAATGCAGAGCCAGTTGCAGAGCCACTCGTAGAACCTATCAAAGTAGAACAATCAGTTGAACCTATCAACACACCACAAACCGAAGAACCAAAACCACAAACCCCATCATTCATCTCAGCCCAAGACATAGTGGCAGAAATGAATCGAGAAAACAATAAAGCAACTCGCCAACACTCTAAAGCGTGGATCGGAGTCGCCATAATTCTCCTTCTCGCAGTGGTCGGACTATTACTCTATCAAAACATTGATCTCTTTGTTCAACCTAACGATAGCAATCTTAACATAGCCGACTCTACGGCTATAGTTTCAGTCGATTCAGTAGCATCATCCAAACTCAATCAACCAATCGACACCATATTGCCATCCGACGAAGACTCACTCTCGCTCAACGACAGCAATATCGACACCATAACACCATCTGCACCTACCCAATCATCGTTCCTAATCGATACAACATCACCAATCTACGCCGCCCAATTTGACGATATATTCAACCAAACGCGCCAATATACCGAATTTATCGACACAGTCACCCTCAACGAAGGCAGCCGACTCACTTGGATATCACTAAAATACCTCGGACACAAAGACTTTTGGGTATACATCTACGAAGCCAACACCGACGTTATTTCCAACCCTAACTCAATCCGAATTGGCACACAATTACGCATACCAAAACTCGACCCTGCACTCATAGATATCTCTAACACTCAGTGCTTTGAATATGCAAAACACCTACACGACGTCTATGTGAAAAAATAACAATTTTAAAAACGTGTTAAATAAACCTAAAACAAACATTTTTTAACGAACTAAAGCGTTGTTATTTGACACTAAAATGTTAATTTTGCAGTCCCAATATAATATTTAAGAAAAAATTAAACAAAAAATAATATTATGAGCTTTAATTCAATTGACATCAGAGAATTAAATGAACGTATCGAGCGCCAAAGCGCCTTTGTTGATGCCCTTGTTATGGGTATGAATCAAACAATTGTCGGACAAAAACACCTTGTCGAATCATTACTTATCGGTCTATTATCCGATGGTCACGTCCTTCTCGAAGGTGTGCCAGGCTTAGCAAAAACCCTAGCAATTAAAACATTGGCTCAACTCATCGATGCCGACTATAGTCGCATCCAATTCACACCCGACCTCCTCCCAGCCGACGTCGTAGGTACAATGATCTATAGCCAAAAAAACGAAAACTTCGACATCAAAAAAGGCCCCGTATTTGCCAACTTTGTGCTTGCCGACGAAATCAACCGCGCCCCTGCTAAAGTCCAAAGTGCACTCCTCGAAGCAATGCAAGAACACCAAGTCACTATCGGTGAAGAAACTTTCCACCTACCCGAACCTTTCCTCGTGCTTGCAACTCAAAATCCAATCGAACAAGAAGGCACATACCCACTCCCTGAAGCGCAAGTCGACCGTTTTATGCTCAAAGTCGTTATCACATACCCACAACGCGACGAAGAACGCCAAATCGTTTCAGCTCACCTCCGTGGAGGCTTCAATCCCGTAAAACCAATCCTCTCTGTCCAAGACATAATCGAAGCACGCAAAGTAGTTCGCGAAGTATATATGGACGAAAAAATCGAACGCTACATCGTCGATCTCGTCTACGCAACCCGCTTCCCAGAAGAATTCGGACTTAAAGACCTCAAAGGTATGATCTCATTCGGTGGTTCACCTCGTGCATCTATCAACCTTGCGCTCGCAGCCCGCGCCTACGCATTTATCAAACGTCGCGGCTACGTAATCCCAGAAGACGTTCGCGCCGTATGTCACGACGTCCTCCGTCACCGCATCGGTCTCTCTTACGAAGCCGAAGCAAACAACTTGACTTCCGAAGAAATCATCAACGAAATCCTCAACGCAGTCGAAGTGCCTTAGTCCAAATAAAAATAAGATTTCGATACCCACTCTCAGTGGGTATTCGCATTCCTTACCCTCTCCTTAGGTGCAAGCAACCTGTGCCGTAGAAAACAGCCAAAAACAACACACACTCTCAGTGTGTATCCCAACCCCACAAAACAACAAGTTTACACCGAAAAAATAAAACAATTTGGAAACAAGTGAACTACTAAAAAAAGTACGCCGTATCGAAATCAAAACACGCGGTCTATCCAACAACATCTTCGCAGGCGAATACCACACAGCCTTCAAAGGCAAAGGTATGACATTCTCCGAAGTCCGCGAATACCAATATGGCGATGAAATCCGAACAATCGATTGGAACGTAACCGCGCGCTTCCGTAAACCCTACGTAAAGGTATTCGAAGAAGAACGCGAACTCACCGTTATGCTCCTCATCGACGTATCTGCATCACGCCAATTCGGCACAATATCTGCTATGAAACAAGATGTTATCACCGAATTAGCAGCAACACTAGCATTCTCTGCTATACAAAACAACGATAAAATCGGAGTCATATTTTTTAGCAATAAAATCGAAAAATTCATCCCACCACAAAAAGGTCGTAAACACATTCTTTACATCATTCGCGAACTAATCGACTTCCAACCCGAAAGCACAACAACCGATATCTCAATGGCATTGCGCTATTTCACCAATGTCATCAAAAAACGCTCTACAGCATTCATCATAAGCGACTTCATTGACGACAACATATCACAAGACGTACTCACTATAGCCAATCGCAAACACGACCTCGTCGCATTCCAAATCTACGACCGTCGCGATGCCGAACTCCCCGACGTCGGACTAATCAAAATGAAAGACGCCGAAACTGGCGAGCGCATCTGGGTCGACACCTCATCCCGAAAAGTCCGAATGATGTACAAAAACATCTGGGACGAACGCCGTCTAAAACTCCAACAAATGATATCCAAAGCTGGCATCGACAGCGTCTCTATGGAAGCAAGCGAAGATTATGTTAAAGCCCTAATGCGTCTATTCAAGATGAGAATCTAATTATGAAAAAAATATTAATTATCCTACTCAGCATCATAACCCCTGCAATCTACACAACCCTAAAAGCCCAAATTGCAGTATCTGCATCGATCGACTCGGTGCAAATGTTCATTGGCGAGCAAGCAAAACTCACAATTCAAGCACTCCAACCTCAAGACCACACACTGCAATTCCCAATCTTTTCCGATAGCATCACATCCAATTTAGAGTTAGTCTCAACCCTAAAACCCGACACCGTGCTATTAGAAAACTCAATGCTCCAAGTCACAAACACCTACATCGTCACATCATTCGACTCAGCATTAGTCTATCACCCAGGATTCGAAATAAAAGCAGGCGACAACATATATCTCACCAACCCAATCTCAATCAAAATAGTCGATATGCCAATCGACACAACCCAACAAGCCATCACCGACATCAAAGACATCTACCAACCACCTATCGATTGGATGTTCTATCTAACCATTGCCGGATACACAATACTAGCAGTCTTAATCATCGCTCTAATAATCTACCTACTAAACAAATACCTCAAATCTCGCAACACCAACCAATCCGAACCACAACCCGAACCAATCGACCCTCGTAAAGCTCACGAAATCGCATACGACGAATTAGAAGCACTACGCCAAAAACAACTTTGGCAATCACAACAATTCAAAACCTATTACACCGAACTAACCGAAATCCTACGTCGCTATATCTCAAATCGTTATGCCATCGACGCAATGGAGCAAACATCCGACGACATACTCTCAGAATTCCGTCGAAATAAAGAACTAAAAGACAAAAAAGCAGAAATAAAACTCCTAAACGACGTTCTACAACTTGCCGACCTAGTCAAATTTGCCAAATGGCAACCACTCCCCGATGAGTGCGAGCGCTCATTCCATCAAGTCACTCAATTCATCGACCAAACAAAAGAAGTTGAAATTTCTCATCTCTCATAGTAATTATGCTTTTCAACAATCCCGAATATCTATGGCTCCTATTGGTCCTTGTGCCAATGATCGGTTGGTATATCTACAAACAATATCAATCCGACGCAAGCCTACAAGTCTCATCCACCCAACCATTCAGCAAAATGCCCAAAACCCGCAAACACTATCTCTTCCATCTCGTGTTTGCCCTACGCTGTCTGACATTAACTCTCCTTATCATCACCATCGCACGACCTCAATCCACCAACAGCTATCGTAGCGAGTCCACCGAAGGCATCGATATAATGCTCTCCCTCGACATCTCAGGCACTATGCTCGCCGAAGACCTCAAACCTAATCGCCTTGAGGCAGCCAAAGAGGTAGCAACAAAATTTATTGCCGACCGCCCCGACGACAACATCGGCCTAGTAGTCTTTGCCGGCGAAAGCTTCACTCAATGCCCACTCACCACCGACCACGGCGTACTAATCAATCTCCTTAATGCCGTCAAATTTGGCGTTATCGAAGACGGTACAGCAATCGGTCTCGGCCTTGCCAATGCCGTCAATCGTATCAAAGACAGTAAAGCAAAATCTAAAGTCATAATCCTCCTTACCGACGGCTCAAACAATCGTGGCGACATCGCACCAATCACAGCTGCCGAAATCGCCAAAAAATTCAACATCCGTGTCTACACAATTGCCGTAGGCCGACACGGTATGGCGCCATATCCATTCCAAACCCCAATGGGAATACAATACCAAAATGTACCTGTCGAAATCGACGAAGACGTACTCCAACAAATTGCACAAATGACTGGAGGTAGTTTCTTCCGTGCAACCGACAATGCATCACTCGGCGCTATTTATGCCGAAATCGACCAAATGGAAAAAACAAAACTACAAGTGCGCGAATACAAAAAGCGAAACGAAGAATTCTTTCCCTATCTCCTCGCTGCACTCCTCCTTCTCATAACCGAAATATTAATTCGCAACACACTATTACGCCGTTTACCATAATTTAAGTAATAAGTAGTAAATAATAAATCTCAAATCTCAATTTGACATTATGCGTTTTGCAAATCCACATATATTTTGGCTCTTTATTGTCGTAATAGCCCTAATCGCAATATTCATACACGGCGTTTACATCCAACGTCGCCGACTCAAACGATTTGGAAATCCTCAACTATTGCGCGAACTTATGCCGAATGTCTCTTACATTCGCCCCCACATCAAGTTTTATATGCTCATCGTAGCATTATCGCTATTAATATTCGCTCTAGCTCGCCCCCAAATAGGTTCAAAATTAGAGAAAAAGAAAACAACAGGCATCGAAGTAATGATGGTCCTCGACGTATCTAACTCTATGTTGGCAACCGACGTCGCCCCATCTCGTCTCGAAAACGCCAAAATGATGTTATCAAAACTAATCGACCAAATGCCCGACAACAAAGTCGGCCTAATCGTTTTTGCTGGCGATGCTTTCGTTCAGTTGCCTATGACTGCCGACGGCGTATCTGCCAAAATGTTTCTTTCCAACATAACTACCAAGTCTGTAGCAAATTCAGGCACTGCCGTAGGTACTGCTATCGATTTAGCAATCAAATCTTTTGGTGAAGAAAATAAAGACAAAGGCCGAACTATAATACTACTTACCGATGGCGAAAACCACGAAGACGACGCCATCGCCGCTGCAAAATTAGCTCGCGAAAAAGGCATAATGGTCAATGTCGTAGGCTTCGGCTCCCCACAAGGTGCCCCTATACCTGTACAAGGCACAATGTCTTTTTGGAAAGACAAAGAGGGTAATGTCGTTGTCACTAAACTCAATGAACAAATGGGACAGCAAGTTGCTCAAGCAGGCGACGGTGTATATGTGCGTGCCGACAATTCTAATATTGCACTTCGCACAATTTCCAAACAATTATCGCAAATCCAAAAAGGCGAAATCCAAACAACTGCTTTTGCCGACTATGCCGACAAATTCTATATCTTTGCGTGGATAGCTTTCTTTATCCTTATCATAGAATTCTTTATCCTAAATCGTCAAAACAAACAACTAAACAAATATAAGTGGTTTTAAATAATGAAAAAATATATATTCCTAATATTGTTTTTGATGCCCCTATTTGCATTGTTCGCTCAAAAAGAGAGCCGTAATGTCAATGCCGGCAATAAGCACTACGTCAAAGAAAAGTTTGTCGAATCAGAAGTAGAGTATCGCAAAGGTTTAGAACAAAACAATTCTAGCTTCTCTGCCAATTTCAACTTAGGCAATGCTCTTTACCGTCAAGAAAAATATGAAGATGCTGCCTCTCAATTCGAAAAAGCAGCAGCACTAGCTGGCTCTGATTCTAAGCGCATCGCAGCTGCAAATCACAACAAAGGAAACGCTTTCCTGAATGCACAAAAACTCGATGAGGCTATCAATGCATATAAAGAAGCCCTACGCCACAATCCTAACGATCACGACACTCGCTACAACCTTGCTTATGCTAAACATTTAAAACAACAACAGCAACAACAACAGCAACAACAACAGCAACAACAACAGCAAGAACAAAAACAAGAACAACAAGAACAAGAGCAACAACAAGAACAACAACAAGAACAACAACAAGAACAACAGCAAGAACAGCAACAACAAGAGCAGGGTATGTCTAAAGAAACTGCCGAACAAATACTCGAAGCACTAATGTTAGACGAAAAGCAAACTCAAGAAAAAGTAAAAGAACAAGAAGCACAAAAAGCTAAACGTTATCGCGTAGAAAAAGATTGGTAATTATGAATGTAAAAAAGATATTTTTATTATTAATTATGCATTGTGCACTATGCATAGTGTACTGTAAAGGCGCCGATGAAGTAAGATTCACTGCATCCGCACCTCAACGTGTCATCGTAGGACAACCATTTCAATTAGTATTCTCTGTTAACGAAAACGCAAAAGATTTACGATTACCTGATGTAAAAGGATTCGAAATCATTGCCGGACCATATACCTCAACAAGCAGTAGCACATCGTGGGTTAATGGCCAAATGACCTCTTCTAAAGAGGTGCGTTACACCTACACGTTGTTGCCTGAAAAAGAGGGCGATTATCAAATCCAAGCCGCAACTATCGTAGTTAAAAAAGAAAAATACTACTCTAATGTTTTAAACATAAAAGTATTGCCCGAAGACAAATCTTCTCAATCTCAGCAAAGTGGCAATGCTACGCAGTCAGGCCAAATACGCCAATCTCAATCAATTACATCCGAAAACTTATTTATCCGCCCAATAATCTCTCGCATAAAAATAAAAGAACAAGAGGCGGTTGTGCTCACTTATCGACTCTATGCTCGCGTTGATGTCACAAATATTCAATCTCCTAAATTCCCTGATTTTAAAGGATTTTTAGTGCAAGAGATAGATTTACCTCCTGAACGTACAATGCAACCTGAAAATTACGATGGAGTCAATTATTATACCTATGATTTGCGTAAGGTGCTCCTTTTCCCACAACAAGTAGGACAAATGACTATTGAGCCAATGTCTTGCGATGTTATCGTTCGCGTACGTTCTACTCAACAACGCCCTCGTAGTATTTTCGACGACTTTTTCGATACTTATCAAGAAGTCTCAAAAACTGTGACAACTTCTAAACTAAACATCTCAGTCGATCCTCTTCCTCAACCTAAACCAACCGATTTCTCTGGTTTAGTCGGCAAGTTGTCTCTCGCAACTAAAGTATCTGCCACCGAGGTTGAAGCTAATCAGCCTATCACCATCACACTTAAATTGCAAGGGTCGGGCAACTTGAAAATGCTTAAAAATCCAGCACTTCAATTCCCACAAGATTTTGAAACATACGAGCCTAAATCTACTAATAACTTCAATACAACCGACGCAGGATTATCTGGCTCTAAAACTATCGAATATCTCGTAATCCCTCGTCATGATGGCGATTTCATTATCCCTCCTACCACTATAAGTTACTTTGATATAACCTCCGATTCTTATAAGGTACTCTCTACTGAGCCTATCAATATTAAGGTAAACAAAGGCACTCAATCGGCATCTAACGCTCCTATAGTAAACAATTTCACTACCCAAGAGAAAGTAGAGGTGTTGGCAACCGATATCCGTTATATCTCTACCTCTGCGCATAACATCAAACCTTCTCAGCGTATCATCACTGGCTCTATGCTGTTTTGGTTGTTTTATATTATCTCTTTTGTCATAACTTTAGGCTTAATTATTCTCTTCCGCAAGCAAGCTCGCGATAATGCTAATGTTGCACTAATGCGCAATCGTAAAGCAAACAAAGTAGCTCGACGCCGACTTAAAGTCGCTGAACGTGAATGTAAAGCTGGCAATAAAGACACCTTCTACGACGAAATTCTTAAAGCTTTGTGGGGTTATTTGTCTGATAAATTATCAATACCTGTTAGCGAATTAAACAAAGATAACATCTCTCTTCGTTTGTCTCAGCGTGGTGTTGCCGACGATATTATTCAAGAGTTTGTTAAATTGCTTAATGATTGCGAATTCGAGCGTTATGCGCCTATTAGCAATAAAGAATCTGCAATGCGTCATACTTTCGAAACAACCGAGAAACTTATATCAAATTTAGAATCTACAATTAAAAAGTAGTCATAAAATAATATGAAAAAAGTTATTTTAATTATAGTCGTACAATGTCTATTGTGCTTTGTTGATTGTTGTAGCATTGTGCAAGGTCAAACAAGTTCTCAGTCGGCTATTGAAGTTGATTGGAAATCTGCCGAAACATTGTATGCAGAAAAGCAATATGCTGCGGCTGCCGAAATTTATGCTAAACTATTTCAATATGGCGAATCGTCAACTTTGTATTACAATTATGCAAATGCACTTTATAAATCAAATCAATTAGGTTTGGCTATATTGAATTACGAACGTGCTTTGCGTCTCGATCCTACTAATGACGACATCAAGTTCAATCTTGAATTTGTTAATAAAATGAAGACTGATAAAATCGAGCCATTAGAGCGTTTCTTCTTGTCTGTGTGGATGGAGTCTTTAAGTCGGATGCTCACCTCTAATCAGTGGGCTTATGTGAGTATTGTCAGTTTTATTGCAATGCTAATTCTTGCCTTACTTTATCTTTTAGGCAAGCGTGTATGGTTGCGTAAAGTATCGTTCTTTTCGGCTCTATTTTTATTGTTTTTCACCATATTTACGATGGTAAATGCCTTTAGTGTGAAAAACTATATCGAAAACAATCCTGAGGCTATTGTTTTGGTTGGGTCGGTATCAGTGAAAAGTAGTCCAGATGATAGCGGAACTGAAGTTTTTGTAATCCACGAAGGTACGAAAGTTAATGTGCTTTCAACTCTTGCCAATTGGTCTGAAGTTCGTTTAGCCGATGGTAATGTCGGTTGGTTGTTATCGTCTGCTATTGAGAAAATTTAAGTAGCCAACGGCGACATATCTTCCAATCATATATCTCAAAATAGTATGATTCTCTCAACGTTCATCACTCTTTTATCTGCCCTCGATAGAGATTTTACATTAGCAATAAATAGTTGTCATAGCCCGTTCTTTGACAACTTTTTCTATATCTATACTCAAACGTGGACTTGGACTCCTATTATTTTTATTTTGCTTGTGTGGATGTGGCGTAGGTGGGGTGTACGCTCGTTGTATGTGGTGGGTGGTATAGCATTATGTATCTTGTTGGCTGATCAAATATCTTCATCAATTTTGAAACCTTGGGTTGCGCGTCTGCGTCCAACTCACAATCCTGAAATAGCCTATTTAATTCATATTGTCAATGGCTATCGAGGAGGAATGTATGGTTTTGTCTCTTCTCACGCGGCCAATTCTGCTACATTTGCTACTTTTACAGCTCTGCTGTTTCGTAATAAATTCTACACTATCGCAATTTTTTTATGGGCACTTCTTACTGCATATTCGCGTATTTATTTGGGTGTTCATTATTTGGGTGATGTTCTTTGTGGAGCCTTACTAGGTGTGTTAGTTGCTGTAATAATATATGTTATGTTTCGAAAAACTATATATTTAAAACTTTAAGAGATTAACAATTTTATGTTTTGTAACATATTTTGAAAAATAATTGTCATTTTATTTGGCAGTATAAAAAAAAAGTTCTATATTTACACCACGAAAAAACTTAACTTAATACTAACATTCTAATATCTATTCATTATGGTTAAAACAATCACATTTAACGAATTGCGTCGTATTAAAGATTCATTGCCTGATGGTTCAATGCAACGTATTGCCGACGAATTAGGTCTTACTGCAGAAACAGTACGTAATTATTTTGGTGGACATAATTATAAAGATGGTTCTGGTTGTGGTGTTCACATTGAACCAGGTCCTGATGGTGGTATGGTACAATTGGACGATACAACTATTCTTGAAATGGCTCAAAAAATCTTAGAAGAAACACACTAAGAGACGCATAACAATAAAATAAATGAGGATTACCAATAGAGATATTAGTAATCCTCATTTATTTTAGTTACTAGTTATTAGTTACTAGGGCTAAATTCTTTATTCTTTGCTTTTCAATTTAATTATGCTGATTTCTGCAGGCATACCCAATCTGAATGGAATACCCACATATCCTAATCCTCTTGATACGTATAAGTATTGATTTCCTTCTTGATATAATCCATCCCATTCGTCGAAAATCCATTGTGATGGAGACCATTTGAATTTGCCAAGATTAATGCCTATTTGAGCTGAATGAGTATGTCCCGAAAGCGTTAAATCGATATATTTATATTCCTCTTTAACCACCTCTTCTCGCCAATGAGTTGGGTCGTGAGATAATAAAATATTGAATTGTGCAGGTTCTGTTAAAGAGTTATAACATTGCGGTAAATAGAATTGAGCAGGCTCAATCCTCTCTGTAGCCTCTGCTAAATCGCCATAATGAGGAAACGGTGGCTTACCACAATTCTCCACACCAATAATGTTAATGATTGAGATTGAACAACTATCTGAGTT
>JAEIGA010016871.1_pt1 | contig 11111 bp, 16 predicted proteins | sample 9270691 | NCBI WGS metagenome assembly JAEIGA01 (sample SAMN17057246, study PRJNA624740) | gut metagenome | biome: biome; isolation source: fecal sample | host: Bos grunniens | place: China: Xizang | collected 2019 | reverse complement strand
TAATTCAATTAGGCCCACCCACCCCGCTCGCTACGCTCGCTCCCTTGCGCTCGGTCGCTGCGCTCCCTCGCGAGTGCTCGTTGGGTGCTCGTTGGTGTGCGATTTGCAGGGGGAACCCGTGCTCATTTTGAAGCCTACTATTTCGCACGTACCCTTTCCCCTTCCCCCTGACCCCTTTTCCCATGAAACACGCCCGCGACCATCCCCCTTGCTCCTCGTGGCTCGCAAGGGCGGCACGGGCAGAGCGGTTGTAGCCGCCACCGTTCCGCTTTGGCTGGGCCTTCGCTCTAACGGTGGCCGCTACGCCTTGTTTTATTTGCCTGCGGTGTGTATAGATATTACCAACTGGCTTGCTTGCGATGGCTACGGGGCAAACATGATAGAAAACAGTCAACGCTACGGGGTGTGGCATAACTCCCTGCGGTCGTTGTGCCACACCCCTTCGCTTACGGGTGCCAGGTGCTACGCTGGCGCTCCGCACCTGACACCCTTTTGACTGTTTCCATCATAGTTGCCCCTACGCACTGATTTAATATGGCTACGGAGGGCGCACAAGGTCCGTTCGTGATTGCATCGGGGTATCATCAGCAGGGCACAAGGTCGGGTGCTCCGTGCACGGGGCACGCGGGCTTTGCCCCGTACACGGAGCACCCTTACGCTCGTTCGTGCACGGAAACCCCCTACGTTGGCTCTTCGGGGGATTCCGTACACGAACTCGCTTACCTTGGCTCTGCTGCTGCTTACCCCTTGCAATCACATCACTTCCCGTTAACAGCCCTCCTGCGCATCACTCGTTGTTTTGGCCCACCCACCCCGCTCGCTTCGCTCGCTCCCTTGCGCTCGGTCGCTACGCTCCCTCGCGAGTGCTCGTTGGGTGCTCGTTGGCTGCGTATCTACTACGGGGCACGCGCTGACTATAGTTCGCGCTCAGCACTGTGCCCCTACGCGCTGTGTATATCGCGGCACTACCTTCTATAATCGATGCCATTATAGGCCATCTATAATGCCGATTATAGTCGTGCCGCGAAAAGCCCCCTTTCGGGGAGTGCGGTGTTTCTCGCTGTGCTCGAAGGTTCTTTTTCGGGGGGCGCCCCGCCTTGCTCCCCTTCGCCGCCGCTCCTCGACCGGTCGCGTCGGCTCGTCGCCCCGCCCCCCGTGCCCCCCTCCGATTTTTTCTACTCTCTTCCTGTTTTTTATCTATCGTCTCTAAGTTCTATTACGTACAGATATCTTTTAGGTTGGTCGGGGTTGGTCGGGGGTTGGGCCCCTCGGTGTCCTTCCGCCCTCCGCGCTTTCGCTCGGATGCCGGACGGCCCCCGATGTGCCCCTCCCCTCTCCCCTCCCCTCCCTGTGCGCTCGCTCTCGGTCGGGGGGCGCGCGTTGGGGGCCTCTTGGGCTCGCTGCGCTCGCTCCGCTTTAAATGCCCCCTCGTGCGCGTCCCCGCTCCCTCTCGCTTTGCGACAGGACTCTTTGCGCGCATTTTTGCAGATTGTTAGTCCGCTTTTTGATATGCAGACTTTACAATTCGCTAAATGTCGCGTTAATGTAAGTTAAAACTTCGCTCGCTAATTGCTCGCGAAGGTTTAACACTTACATCGTAAAGTGTAAAGAAGTGTTAACAAATCAAACGTCAACAAATGTTAACGGGATGCCATCTCCGTTAACACTTCGACAGTCACCCGAAATTTGTTCGACATAACTCCGACTATTGTCCGACTCCCTCAAAATTTGTACTTTTGCGGATGATAAGATGCAACACTTCTTTCCCCATGTGCGCAGGGCGTGCGTACATTATTCTTTAACTTAAACTTTTTTTCTCAGTCATGAAGTTAAACGGACTTACAGGTAAGGGTACAGGAAAACTTGGCTCTTCAATTTTCGCAGTTAACGCAGGCGAACAGATTGTTCGCCAGTATCAGCCTAATGTGGCTAACCCTTCAACAGAAGGACAGGTAGAACAGCGCTCTAAACTGAAACTGATGTCACAGCTTGCAGCTGCTTATGCTCTCATTCTCGCTTTCCGCAAGAATGGTATGGTAAGCGCTCGCAATCAGTTCATCAGCAAGAACATTGGTAACGTTTCATTTGAAGATGAAACTGCAACAATCAATCTTCCTGCAATGCAGCTCACAGCTGGTACAACTGCTATCCCTGAGGTTGCAGTTTCACGCGATGGTAGCACAGCTCTCAACGTTAGCCTTGCTGCTGACGCATCAAAGATTTGTGCTCGCGTGGTGTACGTTGCTATGAAGAAAACTGCTGAGGGCAGCGTTCAGTACCTCGACTCAACAATTGTTGAGACTGCAGGCGCTGGTGGTACCTTCGCAGGCACTCTCGCTTACACAGCTGATGAGGTTGTGGTTTACGCTTACGGCATCAAGGACGTTAGCGCTAACGCATCTTCAATCTTCGGCAACTACGCTGTTACCACAGGTACACAGGTAGCAAGCCTTGTTGCTAGCCGCTCTCTCAGCGCTAACGACTTCGCTTTCACCAAGACTGTTGGTATTCAGCTCGCAGCAGTCTAAGCCATGTATCGGGTAAACCATTTGTCTAACCTCTAATCGCTTTATGTTATGATACTAACAGGAATTACAGGCACCGGTTCAGGCAAGATGGGTAATGCTGTATTTTCAGTTAACGCGGGACAACAGGTTGTACGTCAGTATCAGCCTGTTGTCACCAACCCGAGCACACGTGCTCAGGTTGATAACCGTGCAAGGCTGAAACTGCTTTCTCAACTCTCTGCTGTGATGGCTGATGTTATCGCCATCCCAAGAGTAGGCGCGTTGACTCCACGTAACCAATACGTGAGTATCAACTTCCCTGCAACGACAGCAAGCAATGGTGTAGCACAGGCTAACCTTGCTGATCTGTCGTTAACGAAGGGTGGTATGCAGATACCAAGCGTTGTTGCAGCACGCGTTGACGGAACGGCTATTGATGTCAACCTTGCCAGCAAGGCTGACCAAATAGTGACACGCGTTGTATATATCGCGTTTTATCGCAATGCTCAACGTGAACTGCAGCTGCTTGACTCAGCAATAGTTGAGGATGCAGGCGCTAATGGCACTTTCCCATACGCTTTCCCATACGAGGACCGGGATGTTATCGTCTATGCTTATGGCATATTCGATAAGAGTTCAAAGGCTACAGCCAAGTTCAGTAACTACGAAGTTACTACAGGAACACAGGTCGCAAGCCTTGTGGCTGACCGCAAGATTAGTGAGTCTGATTACCTTCTCTCAAAGACACGTGGTGTCCTCCTTGCAGGAGAAACACATATCGAAGTGACCTCAGTCACTTGCAATGCTGTTAACGTGCCTGCATCAGGCCAAGCATCAGTACCTTATGACCAATCGGTTTCACTCGAGGTCAACGCTGTTGACGTAGATGGCAAGGTGCTTGCAGCACTTGTTGATGGCCAGGTAGGTGAAATGCGTGCGTTCGATGCAAGCGGATATGCTTTCGTAGGTGTGTTTGATTTGGTAGGTGGTGAGAATGTTCGTGCACAGATAGGTCACACTGAGAACGGTGTATTTGTCGCAGAATATACTTATGGTGGTACTGCTGTTATCGGTCAGCAGGCAACTGCTATCTCTTCAGTAGTGGTGAACGAGACTGCTGTCGCTTCTACAGGTGTGACACCAATTGAGGAGAATATCGAAACGTATGTGCAGATATCTTCTACAGGTGCTATCGGTAAGTATATGCGTGTGACAGTTAACGGAGTGGCTCGTACTCCAATCGCTCTCACCAATGGCCAGGGTACTGACCGCATCATGAACCTTCAGGTGGGTGACACAATGACCTTCCAAGTTGGTCGTGTGGTGAACGGAACGTTTGTACAGGATGCCGCTTATGGTGGCTCAGTATCAATCGTTGATGTAACACCAACGTTTGACTTCGTGAAGGTGAATAGTACCAACATTCCTGCAACAGGACAGGTATCTATCCTGATGCAGACACCGAACACCATTCAGGCTCAAATCACAGATGGCAACGGCAAATACTTTGCTGTCCTCGGTGCTAACAATGCTGTCCTCGCTATTGGCCAGATTGTTAACAATGGTGTCACGCTGTCACACACAGCTGCTGATGGTGATATTATCCACTTCGCAGTTGGCAATGGTGCAACCGCTCAGGCATTCACACCTCTCGCAACCTTCGGTGGCTCAGTGCAGTTTACGGCAACACAGCCAAGTGAGGTAAGTAACGCTAAGGTCAATAATCTTGATTGGGACCGTAACTTGTCAAACAGTAATGCTTCAATGGATGTTACAGCAGAAACAACTCTTTCAGGTGCTGACTATACTCACGTTATTATGGTAACAAGTGATACAAAGCCTGTTGTTGACACTATAGTTACTGACCCTGAAGGAGAGGGTTCTACTATTGCACTTATTACTGATGGTCAAATTTCAGTACAGCACAGTCAGAGTTTCGGTGAAAAGTCATGGATGTGTATCGGTAAGAGTCTTGGCAATAGCCAATACCAATACAAGTACGTCTATGAATATTACTACGAGACTCCAGGTTGGGGCTAATTTATGTCACTAAAGGCTCATATTCAATATGCTTGTGCAGTGTTGCTCATCCTGAGTAGCATTGCACTTGCTGTTTACCAAGTATTCGACATTGACGATATCGCAGGGGGTACGCTCATCTATATCGCTCAATCATTCTTACTCGCAGGTTCTATCTTCGGACTTGAATATTATGTATCACGCATGAAACGTATAGTCTATGGCAAGCAAAATAATACCGAGGGGGATAAGGAATAACAACCCTCTCAACATCCGCGTAGGCAACAAATGGAAGGGTGAAGTATCTTACCCAACTGATTGGCAGTTCGAGCAGTTTGTCTCAATGGAATGGGGTGTGAGGGCCGCATTTATAATCCTCCGTCGTTATATCCAACATTATGGATTGAATACGATTGCACGTATCATTGCGAAGTGGGCACCTGCCAACGAGAACAATACAAGGGCATACGTCAAAGCCGTAGCCACAAAGGTAGGTATTAGCCCTGATGCTCAGGTCAAATACGAGGATGAACAACTCATGTGCTCAATCGCTGATGCTATGATAAGAGTAGAATGTGGTCAGTCTATCGACATGGCCATCATCAAAAAAGGCTATGCAATGGCATAGCATAACATAAAATCTTGACTATTATGGATTGGAAATATATACTACAGGTTTTAGCTAAGTTGTTTCTCGCTGTGACAGCGGGTTACGGGGGTTCGGTTATACACGGCTCTCTCTAGTGTGTTTTTATAGCTTTATATTGTGCATGCGGCTGGCCCATTGGTCAGTCGCTTTTTATTTGTTCGGATATCGCTTATTGAGCAGGGTGTCACCCGTTGTCAGCGATATCACTACTTTGTAACACAATGCAGGTACCTGATGCCTGATGATGTCAAAATCAGTTCCTCCACACTCAATTAGCAGGGAGTCATTTTGACTCCACTTGCGGACTCTCGTTTCATCACGTTTCCACTCGCCTCTGTTGAGTTGTGGGGTTTGAGGTAGGCAATTGATGTAGTCAAAAGTGATTGCCATTTCTTGGCGCGAATGCGCAAAGTCGGCAGCAGGCACAAGGTGGCCCTTATCGTAGCCGCTACGGGCGTAACGAAAGATGCCACCTGGTACCGTCTGCCTGAATGACAATCCCTTCCTACTTGCCGTTCCTCCACCATTCCACAACTTATAGCGGACGTAACTGGGTGTGGAGTACTGCAGGTTGTAATACGATACGAATATACCCCTATCTATGATGGTGTCATATTCAAGCTTTGTTTGTGCCTGCATGATCATGATTGCATTCAGGCACATGATAAGAATGGTAAGTACCTTTTTCATAGTGAAATTGATGTTAATGGTTACTATTTACCTGTGGCCAGATGGCAAACGCTGCTGTTGCCGCGTGCTGTCGCTATCTGCTGCCGCAGATGTTGTTCTTGTTTTTTAGATGGCTATGCCATGAAATGGTTTATATGAAAAAAGGGGGCTTATGTGCCCCCCTGTCTCTCTCTGTCTGCCGCTATCAAGTTATTGATGTAACGGCCTTTGTTGGCCTGATGGTTAAGCCATTCGATGTTTTCGATGTCAATTCTCAGGCTGACCATCTTCTGCCCTCGCTCGCCCTTCCTGGCGTAGCGTTTCCGTTCTTGACGGGTTGTCTGTTCTGTCTGTTCCATATTAGTGTAGTTTAATGTATTGACAGCCGCCTGATGTTAGGCACTGCGTATTATCTATATAGTGTTGCGTGGTCTTGATGTTGCTGTGGCCAAGAGCATTGGCAATGGCAGGCGCATTGGCTCCAGCCTTGGCCATTTCAGTTGCAAAGGTGTGACGGATGGCATGGGGTGACAGTTGCTTAGCCTTGCAATATGGCAACAGGGCCTGATATATCATGCAGCGAGTCTCATATTGTGAGGTGTGGAATATGGTGTCCTTCGGGTTCTGCCTGCTGATGGCATATCCTATCTCTTCAAGTTGACGCTCCGGAACTGATACCAATCTCTCCTTACGGCCCTTGCCATGAATGGTGATTGTGCGCTCCTTCATGTTGATATCTTCCCAACGTATGGCCAACAATTCCCCAAGTCGGATGCCAGTTGTTATCAGCAGGCCCAACATGACTTTGACAGTACCAATGGCATTGTCGTAGGCTGTGGCCAACTGCTGCGTGTCTATAGTGTTTGGGATGGTCTCTGCAATCTTTCTCCTACTGACATATTGTGCGGGGTTGATGCAGCTGTGGCCATGTGTGGCCATGTATCTATACAAGCCGCTGATGGCTGATATCTTCCTGTTTGTCGTGGTGGGTAACTCTCCGTAACCTACGAGTGTCATGATGAAGTGTTCTATCATGTCTTTGGTAATGGTGCTCCAGGTAGCGCCATGATAATGCTCTTTTATGAATGATACAAACTGACGGAGGTCTTTATTATAGGCTGTGGCCGTCTCAGGGCTATAGCCCTTAATGGTCTTTATATGGTTTATATATTCGGTAATCATAGTGCTTAAAGGTATAGGTTTTTGTGCTTAATAGTATAGCTTTTGTTTTTAGTGATGGGGAGGGGTTGCCCCCTGCCCCTGATGGTTGTTTAATAGTATTTCTTCATTGCATTCGATATTTCTATCGCTACATCTAAATACGTTGATGATTTGTCGAATGCCTTAAACCATGCAGTTTGTAGCCTTGTGAACCTTTCTCCGAAGGCCTTGTTAGCGATGGTGTCGTACTCTTTACTTTCAAGGAGTCTCGTTATTCTGCGATTTCTCTCCATGTAGCTTTCAAATAACTCTTTGAGGGCCTCTCTTTGAGCCATCTTAATTACTCGCTCAATCTCTAGTTTTAATGTCTCTTTCATAACGCTTAAAGTTTTAAAGGGTTTAACAATATGTATCTCTTTCTTTTTCTACTACAAAGATAGTGAAAAGTATTGACATTTGCAAAGGGAAATCCCTATTAGTTAATAGGGAAATCCCTATTGTGTAAAGACATAAAAAATTTTTCGCGCTGCGCGGCAAAAGCCTTACAGCGCGGGAAGAAACGGGCACATTTATGGGTTGATTATCCATAAATGTGAGTTGTCCTCCAGTATGTATTACATAATCGATTTTGTATTACATAGGGAAATCCCTATATACTAATAGGGAAATCCCTATTGGTAGTTTCAAAATAAATCCTTACCTTTGTCGCAGGTTTAGGATAGTGGGCAACGCTGAGGAGCGACCCATGAACGTAAAACCTCGCTTAAAGGCATAAAGTAATGGCGCTACGTGGATATTCCTCCGTAGCGCCATTCATTTTGATTATACATAATCATCATTCCGGTGATTTGGCCTGAAAGCGTTATTTATTGAACAAACGTGACCGATATCATTTTATTATGTTTCACACTCTAAAAAATTACACACTATGACTAAAAATCAATTCACTACATTAGTTTCCATTAGAGTTGACAATGATGTTTGTGCCGAGATGGAAAAATGGTTACAGAAACAAGACTTTTACACTAGGTCTTCTGTTATTAACTTGGCTCTGCGACGTTTGTTTATGGGCTGTTCGGATGAAATGATATGGGAATTTCTGCACACAAATAAGTTTGTTCAGCCATGCGATACGAAGAACTGACACCCATCATGCGCTGGGTAGTGTATATCTATTTATCATATTACGTTATATCTTATTTAATCCGAATTTATGAAACCTATTTTTAAAGAAATCCTCAGCGGGCTGGCCACCGTATTTTTCCTTTGTTTTATCTATGGTTTAATCTTGATTTTCCATTGATATGACAACGTTCTACACTATGATTGCAGAGGATAACGCGATATCCCTGCATTCTCATTTCTACCGCGTTCAGGTAGGCTCTACAAAAACTGCACACAGGGCTCTTTTTACTCTATCCGGCTATTGCTGCAGTAAAGGTTACTATTTCCAAAAGAGAACGCGGGCCGATGATATCTTTAGACTAAAAATTGCGGAGTCGCTTGGATGCCAGGTGTATGATCTGCCGTGCATGGATGCGAAGGTGGAGGAACTTGTTTCCCACCTTCGCACTCACGGCTGCTTACCTTGGCAGCCTGGGACTGACAACAATCTTCATTATATGAAGGCGAAAATTTCGCCTTCATACTATCTTCTATGTAATACAAAATGCCTAAAGCGGAATTAGTCATAAACCTAAAGCCCTGCTTTTTTAGGCCTATTTTATTTATTCACTTCTAAATTTTTACAATTATGTTAAAAGCAATTGCAATTGGAAATCTCGGTGCTGATGCCGAACTGAAATCTTCAAATGGACGTGATTTTATCACATTTAGGATTGCACATTCGTACAATTTTACTTCAACAGATGGTAATTCATCGTCACAGGTTATTTGGATTGACTGTATCTCGAATAATATTGAGAAGGTATTTCCCTATTTGAAGAGAGGTACTTCAGTCTATGTTGAGGGTACTCTATCGTTGAGAGTCTATTCATCTAAGGTGGATAGGTGTATGAAGGCTGGAATAACACTACATGTGGATAACTTGCAGCTAATTGGTGGCAAGGTTGACCTCGTACCAAAGGAAGTTATCAATCCTGATGATGGTTCAATACACATGGTTACTAAGAAGTATATGGTAACTGATATGATTGGTGTTATTGACCCTGATAAGTATGGTGAAATGGTTGACGCTAAGGGAAATCTCTATACACTTGATACTCTTGGTTTCATACAGCCACAATCTAAACCCGAAAATGACAACTAATGACTAGGTTACAGCGATTGGTGGTGGCGTTTAATGAGCGCCACCACTCTTTGGTTACTGATGGTTATCTTGACTCTTTCTCTACTGATTTGCTCAACGGGAAGTATATTCGTATGGCTCATGCTAATGGGAATAGTGTGTCGCTTGCTATTTACTATGACGATTATCGTATTATTCAGCGTACTAATGGGAAGGTAGTGCACGATGAAGAGGTGTGTTAATCTTGATTGGTTAGAACTTCATGCATACGAACCTGTAATGACTTCCCTAAATGCTGTGTATTTCCGCTCTAAGGGTTATCATGTAGAGGAACGCGATTATGGTACTCGTGTCTATCGGGAAATGTTCACAATACTTGATAATCATGGTTACGGGATGATTGAAATAAGAAGAAATCCTGCGTCTCAGGGCATGGACGGCATCCATCAGTTTAACGAGTGCCATATCAGGTTAACGAACCGTACATGCTATTGGGATAATGCAGCTGATATGTTGTCGGACTTTGTGCAGAAACATCAGTACTACAATGTGCGTATATCAAGAGTGGATATCTGCATGGACTTTACTTCATTCGATAAGGGTGATGACCCTGCAGCGTTCGTTCGTAGGTATTTCAAACATCGCTATGCTAAAATCAATCAGGGACGCATCACAGGACATGGTGAAGATACATGGTCAGGGCAGGAATGGAACTCGATATCATGGGGCTCTAAATCTTCACCCGTCTATACTAAGATGTATGACAAGACACTCGAACTTTACCAACCAAAAACAAACACATACAAGAAACCATACATCCGTGAGTCATGGCTATACTGCGGACTCATTGATGATATAGACAGGTGCACTCTCAACGGTGAACAGCAACGGGTGTGGAGGGTAGAATTCTCACTTACTTCTGCTGTTAAGAATTGGGTACCAATAGAACTCGATGGTAAGCAACATAACTATCAATCTCTACACAATACTCTGGACGTTTACTCTTCACGTGATAGAATTCTTGTTATGTTCGCATCACTCGCCAGGCACTACTTTAGGTTTAAATACTATGAGGATGGCAAGCGGAAGGACAGATGTAAGGACAAAAAGTTGTTTGTGTTCAAAGACATAGAGGTTACTTACAAAATCGGACAGCCATCTACAAACTTAGGCACTGGCAATAAGTTGTTTGACCAATGGAACAGACTCCTGATTATGCTTGAACGTTTCCGACCTAATTTGCGCACTAATGACGTACAACAGGCCTACAACGTTATTGTCAATGCTATCAAGGATGAAGTCAGCCGTTCTAACCTTATAAACCCATACTCACATCAGGAACTGGCTATCCTTAAATTACTGCTGCAGATACGACTTGACCACCCTGAACTGACCTACGATGTTGCAATGGACTTGGTTAAAGACTTCCTACATATTAATGACAAAACATATACTACTGACAAAAATGACTCTGATTAGATAAGCAGGACTCCACGCGGTTCTGCTTATTTTTGTGTATAACTGACCCTTTATCCACCATTTATCTCACCTATATCACACAGCTCTCTCAAGGGGCAAAAGGCGGTACAGTAGTACCGCCGTTCAATTTCCAATTGATAACATGACCAAACACCCGTTATTACTGACATTAACGACCATTCACTCTCAGGGGTGCGCGTACCTACGTGCGTGCGTGCGTGAGAAGGAACAATTAAGATAATTCAATTAGGCCCACCCACCCCGCTCGCTACGCTCGCTCCCTTGCGCTCGGTCGCTGCGCTCCCTCGCGAGTGCTCGTTGGGTGCTCGTTGGTGTGCGATTTGCAGGGGGAACCCGTGCTCATTTTGAAGCCTACTAT